>BFBZ01000023.1_pt487 | contig 24109 bp, 25 predicted proteins | sample 1888401 | NCBI WGS metagenome assembly BFBZ01 (sample SAMD00112614, study PRJDB3348) | symbiont metagenome | host: Chara braunii
GGTGCGCAGCTTCTCATCGGCGTAGAATTGCTCGTAAAGCGGTGGCAGGTCCTTCACGAGGTCGGTTACCGCGACCTCCACGCGGTGAACCTTCTCGCCGCAGTTGAAGCAGAACCACTCGAAGCCGTCGCGGTCCTCGGCGCGGCGCGTGCCTTCGACCACGAGCCCGACCGAGCCCGCGATCGGGCGCTGCGGCGAATGGCGCACGTGCGGCGGCAGCATGAAGACCTCGCCCTCACGGATGGGCACGTCGTAGATCTTTCCGTTCTCGGCGATCTTCACGACGATGTCGCCGCGCAGCTGGTAGAAGAACTCCTCCACCGGGTCGTCGTGGAAATCCACGCGCTGGTTTGGACCGCCCACGACCTGCACCGCCATGCCGGTGTTCTCGAACACCAACTTGTTGGCGACGGGGGGCTTCAAGAGGTGCTGGTTGGCCTCGATCCATTTCTGGAAATTGAAGGCTTTGAAGCCGGAATGCAGCATTCGTGCTCTCCTGGGATAGGGCGGCCGGATTGTTGTCGACCTTCAGCCCGCACGACGCAAAGCCCTCGCGAAGGGGCACCGTCGCGACAGCGCACTAGCAGAGCGCAAATTCATTCATTCGACAATACGGCCGAGTGCTGATTCTTGATACGATCAGCGCAGGTCGTGACGCTGGCCTTGGATCATAATGCGCGGCTGGACGGACATGGCAGGCGCTGCCATGCTTGCGCGGCCAAGGGAGCATATGCCGGATGAACGTGTTCGACCTGCTCGATCGGCCCGCGCGCCGGTTCCCTGATCATGGGGCGGTCTATCTGGGGAGCGAGCGTTGCCTGACGTTTGCAGAGCTGCGCGAGCGCGCGTTGCGTGTCGCCGCGTGGCTCGGCCGCGACAAGGAGGGCGAGCGGGTCGCGCTCGTGAGCGAGAACCGGCCGGAATATGTCGAGATCCTGTTCGGCATCTGGGCCGCCGGACAGATCGCGGTCCCGATCAACGCCAAGCTCCACCCGCGCGAGGTCGTCGCCATCCTGGAGGACGCCGGCGCGTCGACGCTCTTCGTGTCGCCGGAGCTTGCCGGCGCGTTGCGGGCGGCAATTCCGGACGAGGTGCGAACGCACACGACGACGATCGAGATCGGATCGTCGGACTATGAGCAACTGCTGCGCAGCCCGTCGGCTGCTCCCGTCGACACGGCGCCCGATACGCTGGCCTGGCTGTTCTACACCAGCGGCACCACCGGGCGCTCCAAGGGCGCGATGCTCTCCCATCGCAACCTGATGGCCATGACGGTGTCTTATCTCGCGGACATTTCGTCGCCCGACGAGACCGGGAGCCTCGTCCATGGCGCGCCGATGTCCCACGGCTCCGGGCTTTACATCCTGCCCTTTATCGGGCGCGGTGCGCGCCAGGTAGTGCCGGTGTCGGCCGGCTTCGATCCCCGTGAATTCCTCGACCTGTGCGACCAGCATCCAGGCAGCAGCGCGTTCCTCGCGCCGACCATGGTGCAGCGGATCCGGCTCGAGGCCGAGCGGCGGCAAAGCCGGCCCGGCAATCTCGCGACCATCGTCTATGGCGGCGGGCCCATGTACGTCGAGGAGCTGAAGAAGGCGATGGCGGTGTTCGGGCCCGTCTTCGCGCAGATCTACGGTCAGGGCGAAGCGCCCATGACGATCACCGGCCTGCGGGTGCAGGACCATGAGGGCGCAGACGATGCCGTGCTCGGCTCGGTCGGCTGGGCGCGCAGCGGGGTCGATGTTGCCGTCGTCGAAGCCGACGGCAAGCCGCTGCCGCCCGGCGAGCCCGGCGAGATCGTCTGTCGCGGCGATATCGTATGCCTCGGCTATTGGAACAATCCCGACGCCACCGCGCAGACCATTCGCGATGGCTGGCTCTACACCGGCGACATCGGCTTCATGGACGAGCGCGGGCGCCTCACATTGCGCGACCGTTCCAAGGACGTCGTGATCAGCGGCGGCTCGAACATCTATCCGCGCGAGGTCGAGGAGGTGCTGCTCGAGCACGCCGGTGTGCGCGAAGTGTCCGTCATCGGGCAACCCGATCCAGAATGGGGCGAGGTCGTCGTCGCCTTCGTGGTCGGCGGCGCAGCGCACGTCACCGAAGCCGCGCTCGATGCCCACTGTCTTGCACGCATCGCCCGCTTCAAGCGCCCCAAACGCTACATATTCGTCGATGCGCTGCCGAAGAACAGCTACGGAAAGGTGCTGAAACGCCAACTCCGGGAGATGCTGCCGGTATCCGAGAAGGAGGGTTGAGATGCGCCTGAACGGAAAGACGGCCCTGGTGACGGGTGCGGCGTCCGGTTACGGCGCCGAGATCGCGCGGCGCTTCGCCCGCGAGGGTGCGAAGGTCGTGCTGCTCGACCTCAACGCCGAGGGCGTCAAGAAGGTAGCGTCCGAAGCCGGCGCCGCGGCGGTCCCGGTGACCGGCGACGTCACCAAACGATCCGATATCGATGCTGCCGTGAAGGTCGCGACCGACAGGTTCGGCCGACTCGATATCGTCGTCAACAATGCCGGCTGGAGCTTTCGCAACAAGCCGCTGCTCGAGCTGACCGAGGCGGAGTTCGACAAGGTCTTCAACGTCAATGTGAAGTCGATCTTTCACATGATGAATGCGATCGTGCCGTTGATGCGGCGGCAGGGCGGCGGCTGCGTGATCAATATCGGCTCGACCGGCGGGATCCGCCCGCGGCCGGGACTGACCTGGTACAATGCGACCAAGGCTGCCGTGAACCTCGTCTCGAAGTCGCTCGCGGTCGAACTGGCGCCCGACAGGATCCGCGTCAACTGCATCGCCCCGGTGATGGGCGAGACCGGTCTGCTCGAGACGTTCATGGGCAAAGAGGACACGCCCGAAAACCGGGAGAAATTCGTCGCGACGGTGCCGCTCGGGCGCCTGTCGAAGCCGAGCGATATCGCGGCCGCCTGCGTTCACCTGGCCGACGACGAATCCGCATTCCTCACGGGCGTGGTGCTGCCGATCGACGGCGGCCGCACGGTGTAGACCTGAATATTCATGACGACGGTCGTATACCGTCCGACCGGGCTTGACCGGCATGGCCGCGCCGCTAGACAGGTGCGGCCGGCGATCAATTCCAGGACGACTTGATGAATTTCGATGCAATTGCAGTAGGGCGGTCGCCGCCCGATGACGTGAACGTCATCGTCGAGGTCGCGATCGGGGGCGAGCCGATCAAGTATGAGATGGACAAGGCGGCGGGCACGCTGGTCGTTGACCGATTTCTGTACACGCCCATGCGATACCCGGGGAATTACGGGTTCGTCCCGCACACCTTGTCGGATGACGGCGATCCCATCGACGTGCTGGTGGCCAATACCCGGCCCATCGTTCCCGGCGCGATCGTCAATGTGAGGCCGATTGGCGTCCTGAAGATGGAGGATGACAGCGGCGGCGATGAGAAGATCATCGCGGTGCCGTCGACCCACCTGACTCTGCGCTACGTGAACGTGAAGAACTATTCCGACCTGCCGGAGATCACCTGGCGGCAGATCGAGCACTTCTTCCTGCACTACAAGGATCTGGAGCCCGGCAAGTGGGTGAAGCTCAGCGGCTGGGGCGATGCCGCCGAAGCGCGCCGGCTGATCCTTGAGGCCATGGTGCGCGCCAAAGACAAAGGATGACCCGAGTTTCCTCGGGCCGCGCCCTGTCAGCCGGCTGATGCCGGAATGTGCGGCAGTAGCAGGCACGAGGGATGCACTCCGCCGGTGAGGATGCGATTGGTGCCCTTGAAGTCGGGCGTATCCCGATCGAGCGGGTGCTGATGCAGGATGCGGCCGCGGATGCCGGGAAACTCGAAGTCCTTGCCCGCGATCGTCAGCACGAGGCGATAACCTTTCGGATAGACCATCGAGGTCGGCCAGATCTCTACGTCCAGCTCATAGACCTGCTCGGGAACGAGCTTCTGGACTTCGTCGTGCGCGTGGAACGGCCGAAAATCATTCGACCGCTCCCGGTCGAGCTTGCGGTGGGAGGCACGCAGCCATCCGCGGGAGACCGGTGAGGCCTCGTGCGCTCCATCGACGATCAGCTCTCTTCCGCTGTCGTCGATGGCCCGCAGCGTCAGGAACAGGTCCATGTCTTCGGTCGAAGATGCGACCCAGAGGCGCGCGGAGATGAAGCCGGTGAATTCCGTATCGCTCGCGAACGGCTCGGTCGAGAAGCTCACGCCTTCGCCGAGCGCGTCGTATGCCGCGACATCCTCGCTGTGGGGCTTGCTCGGTACCAGGGCGTTCCGGGTTGCATCGAGATAATACGGAGTAGGCTCCGTGCCCGGCAGGGGAAAACGGTCAGCCGTGCGAAGCCGATTGCCGCGCGGATCGCGAACGACCGCGCGCACGCGAGGTTCGCGATCCCAGCCGTTGTCGTCTCCCCGCAGGAAATGACCGAAGAAGCGCTTCTGCATCGCCGCATATTCGGGAAGATAGAAACTCTCCCAATGCTTTCCGGCATGCAACGACAGCCATTTGTCGCGCGAGGCGACGCCGAGATAGCCCTCGATATTGCCGCGCAGATGCATGCCGGGGCCGCCCCAGTTGCCGGCTGACAGGACCGGCACCTCGATACGACCGAGCACCGGGGTGCGCTCCCGCCACCATGCGCTGTCGAGGCTGTGGCGCAGAATGTCGGCGATGTATTCCGTCCGGTTCGCGGCGAGCGTCGCCTCGCTGAGTGGCGTGTCGCCGGTGATGCGGCCGCCCGTCAGCCGGTCGCTTATACACATCTAGATGTGTATAAGAGACAGCCACGAAGCCGTCCGGCACCCAACGTTCCGGGTCCGCCGTTTCCCACCGCAAGTATTTGCCGGTCGATCCGTTGCGGCACAGGTCGGGATAACTCCCGATCAACTGGTCCCATTGCATCTTGAAGCCGTCTTCGAAATGCAAATCCTTGCCGTAGACGCCCTGCGCCATGATGACGGGAAAGCGGCCGTCGGCGTCAGGACGAAACACGTTGGCCCGCAATACGAGCCCGTCGCTGACGGGGATCGGGACGTCTTGCTCGAATGTGAGACCGTAATCGGACAACCTCTTGCCTCCTCGCATCCTTGCGTGAAATCTCGCTGCAATCCTATCGATTGATCTGCGCGAGCTCCGGCATCTCGTCCGCGAGCATCCGAACGTCCTCCCGGGGAGAGGTGGCGAGAAAGGCCGGCAGGTCAGCGACCCAATGCTGGTTGCCGAACAGCGGCTCCCAGATACGCGGCTGCCAATTGTCGTCGAGGCAGTCGGTGTCTGCCGAGTACTCGGCTTCACCCCCGGCGGGATTCTCGATGTAGAAGTAGATGGTCGACGAGATGCGGTGACGCCCGAGGCCGAGCTTGCTCTCCCAGCCCTGCCGTTGCATGTGGTTGGCCCCCGCGAGCAACTCATCCAGGTTCTCGACGCCGAGCGAGATGTGCAGGAATTTCGGCTGCTCGGTCTTGGCCCAGAAAATATTGTGGTGATCGGAACGGCCGTCCGCCCGCAGAAATATGCCGCGCCCGCGCGCCACGTCCGTGACCCGAAACTTCAGCCGGTCCTTGTAGAACGAGGCCGCCTTCTCGATGTCAGGGAATCCGAACACCACATGATGGATCAATTGGGGCTTGGCCCGACTGAACCATTTGCGGTGCTTGTTCCAGCGCACGGCGCGGCCGGGTGCGTTGACCAGCTCCTCCTCGGAGGACAACGCCTTGCGCGCAAAGACCCGAAAACCGATCGGCAGGCCCGCATCGTCGTTGCAATAGATGGTGCCGTCGTCGTCCCGCACGACGGTGCGATCCCTGCGCAGATCGGCCTCCAGGGTGTCGACGCTGGCTTGGCTATCGACGCCCCAGATGACGCGCCTGATGCCGGGTCCCTGTGCGAACGGTGCGGGCAGGGCAGGGTCATCCGCCGGGCGCAGCAGGACGTGCGAGCCTTCCGCCAGAGCGTAATCGATCTCGGCCGCGCTCTCGCGCGCGGCGACAAGTCCGAAATCGTCGAAGAACCGCTTGCAGCGCGCGAGATCGGTCACGCCGAATATCGCCGATTCCACACCCAGGATCGCCATTGCTGTCTCCTCAAACAGGCGCGCGGGCTCGCCCCGGCGCGCGACGGTTAGATCGGCTCGGCCAATGTCAGCTCGTGCGGTCGCGGCTGCGGCGTGGCAAAAAGACGCTTGATCTTCTCGTTCCGCGCGCGACAGAGGGCAGGATCGTCGATGTTTCCTTCGTCGCCGACCTGGCGCGACAGATCCTGGACGAGCTTGCACCGCGCGTAGCGCCGGGCCTCGAACTGCGGCAGCATGTGCGACGGAGGCTCGCCCGTCGCAGCAAGCTCGGCCAGGACGATGGCGTCCTCGACGGCCATGGCCGCACCTTGCGCGATATGCGGGCTCGACGCGTGCGCGGCATCCCCGATCAAGACCACGCGGCCTTTGTGCCAGGGGAGGGGGAGGATCACCTCCTCGATCGGAACGTAGACGATGTCCTCGGCGTCGCGGGCTTCAGCGCGAATGTCGGCGAGCATTCCGCCGAAAGACGCCATGCGCGCCGACAGGAGCTCTCCCAACCGATCCGACGGCATCCAGGGATTGCCGGGTTCGTTCGAAACGAGCAGCAGATACATCGAATCGCACGTCAGCGGGATGAGCCCGGCCTTTACGCCGACGCCGAGATACATGCTTTGATAGGTCAAGGCGCCCGGCCGGCGCGTCGTGTAGCGCCACACGCCGTGGCCTGTGAACCGCGGCTCGAACGCGTCGCCGAACACGAGCGTTCGGACCTTGGAGCGAATCCCATCGGCCCCGATCACGAGGTCGTAGGAGGCCGTTGTGCCGTCGGAAAGCACCACGTCGACGCCGTCAGCCGATTGGGCAAGCTTATCGACCGTGACGCCGAGCTGGATGTGTGCGCCGGCGCGCGTGGCCGCGTCGGTCAGGATCTGATGCAGGGCAGGGCGGGGCAGCATGTTAATCGCGGGCGCGTTTGCGTCGGCGATCCGCAGCAGCTGCAAGCTGGCGAGCATGTTCTCGTCGGCGTCGTAATAGCGGTATTCGTCGGTCTGGTACCCGGCGCGCAGACACGCCTCCAGGACGCCGATCGATTTCAGCGCGCGCAGCGCGTTCCCGGGTTGGATGATCCCCACACCGTAGACGGAGGCGTGCGTCTTGAGCTCGGCCACGTGGCAGCGGATGCCCTTCTGTCCCAGCGCTGCCGCAACGGTGAGGCCGCCGACGCCGCCACCCACCACCAGAACTGACCGTACCGCTCCCATCGCCGGCTTTCCTTCGCGCGTTTCTTTGCGGAATATTCCTATGTATAGGAATTGTCAACGGCGCGCGGTATGCCTTGGCGCTGACGCATCCGGGCGTCAGATGGCACCGACCTTCTCGAGCAGCGAGATTGCGTTGCGATCGATGATCGCCCGCTTGTCCGGCTCGCTCAAGGACGACCTCGCGACGATGTCGCAGGGATCGAAATCACCGAACGGAAAATCGCTGCCGAGAATCAGGCGGTCCGCGCCGACCACCGAGACGAGCCGGTCCAACGTGCCGGGATCGTACATGCAAGTGTCGTAGTAGAAGATCTTGAGATAGTCGCTCGGAATGCGCGAGATGTTGCGGGTCGTGTCCGGCATGTTCGACACGTTGCGATCGAGGCGGCCGATATAATGGGGCAGATAGCCGCCGCCATGTGAAATGACGATTTGCACGTCCGGGAACCGATCCAGTGTCCCCGAATAGATCAGCGAGGCCATCACCTTGGTCTCTTCGATTGGCTGGCCGATCGAATTCCACAAGCCGAAATTCTGGAACCAGAGGTCGTCGACACCCTCCGGATGCATGTAGGTGAGCACCCCGAGCGAGGTCGCCGCCCGCCAATAGTCCTCGAAATAGGCTTCCCCGAGGTATACGCGTTTTACCGACGCCGGGGCGTGAACGATCTTGAACCCATAACTGTCGACGCAGCGTGTCATTTCGTTGAGTGACGCGCGCATGTCCTGCAGGGGCAGCACCATGCTGCCGACAAATCGCTGCGGCGCCTGGCGCACCCATTCCGCCATCCGGTCGTTCATCATGCGGCAATAGCGCATGTCCGACTCCGGGTCGGCCCACGCTGTGCCTTGCACCACCGTGCTCGTTGCCAGCACATGCACGTCTGCGAGGCGCTGGTCCATCGCCGCCAAATGAGCCGCGGGTTCGAGCATCAGGCGGAAGGTTTCATGGCGACGCGATCCGGGAGGCCGAGGCGCGGGCTTCCGTGCGCCGAAGCCGTTGATGACGACTTTGTCCTCAGCGATCTCGATCAATTCCTCGTGGACGATGTGAACGTGAAAGTCGACCTTCTGTGGACCCATGATCTCACCATCACGAAGGAGGCGTCGGGGTTGGCTTCCAGCACTGCGGCGTTGATTGACAATTCCTATATATCGGAATAGTGCATGACGCAAACGGAAGCATGGGGAGGATGAATGGGTGTTCGCGCGCTGGTGACAGCAGGTTGCGTTGCCCTGCCGACGGCGATCGGGCTCATGGCGGGGACGCCGGCGCTTGCGGAGCAATGGCCGACGCGGCCGGTCACGATAATCTGTCCATTCTCGCCCGGCATAAGTGCCGATCTGCTGACGCGCGCGGTCGCGGCCGCGTTGAGTGATACGTTTGGTCAGCAGTTCATCGTGGAGAACCGCCCCGGCGCGAACGGCAATATCGGAACTGCCGCCGCGGCAAAGTCGGCGCCTGACGGCTACACTTTGCTGATGGCGACGGTAGGGCCGACCGTTGCCAACAAGTTCATGTACAAGAGCATGAGCTACGATCCGGAAAAGGCGTTCACCCCGATCGTGATGATCGGCGCATCGGCGATGACGATTGTCAGCAGCCCGAAGATTCCTCCATCGAGCTTCAAGGATCTGATCGCATATGCCAAGAAGCACCCCGGCGCGCTAAACGCCGGTACGGTGGGGCGGGGGTCGCAAGCGCATATCACCCTGGAGCTCATCAATAAGCTCGCCGGCACCTCGATCATGCATGTGCCGTATCGGGTTGCGACGCAAGCGCTGCCCGACCTCATCTCGGGCGATCTGCAGGTCGGCTTCAACTATATCCCGACACTCGTTCCGGCAATTCAACAGGGCCTCGTCCGCGGTCTCGCCGTCACGAGCTTGAAGCGGGTGAGCGACCTGCCGGAGGTGCCGACCGTCGACGAATCCATGTTTCCGGGCTTCGAGGCGGCCGGCTGGAACGCGCTTTTCGCACCGGCCGGTATCGCGCCGGAGATTGTGTCCAAGCTGAACGCGGCAGCTGACAAGTTTCTGGCGAGCGCAGAGGGCCGTGCGCAGCTTGGACGGATGGGGATGACGCCTGGTGGTGGCTCGCCGGAAGACCTCGAGCACCATCTTGCGCGCGAGCGGGCAAAATGGGGCCCCGTCATCACGGAAGCCGGGATCACCCTCGACTAGAGCATTTTCAGGAACAGTGGAAACCGGTTTTCCGCCCGAAAATGCGATCAACCAAAGAAGTCAGAGTGATTGGGACAGCCATGTCGAAACGCCTTCCGAAGAACGCCTGGGACTGCCACCTGCACGTGTTCGGCGATGCGGAAAAATATCCGGTCGGCAACCCGAATGCGCTCTATCAGCCGCCTCAGGAGTGCAATCTGGCGGCCATGGAGGGGGTGCATGATGCGATGGGGATCGATCATGCGGTGCTTGTCCAACCGACCATCTACGGCACCGACCACCGGCTCCTGTACGATGTGCTCAAGGCGGCGCCGCCCGGAAAATATCGCGGCGTCGCCATCGTCGACGACAGCGTAAGCGATGCGGAGCTCGAGCGATTGCGCAGCGTCGGCGTGCGCGGCGCGCGCTTCAACTTCGGCGGCGCCTTCAAGCTCGCGCCGAGCATGGCGAGCCTGCAGCGATCGCTCGCGCGCGTGCGCGAGTTGGGCTGGTTCATCAAGGTGTTCGGCTTCGGCGACGATTTCCTGGCGGTTCAGGACGAGCTTCGCAAGATCACCATGCCAGCCATCATCGATCACATCGGCGGGCCCAATGTGGCCAACGGCACCGCTGCGCCGGTGATCCTGATGCTGCTCGACCTGCTGAAGAAGGAAAACTGGTGGGTGCTGCTGTCGAACGGCGATCTCCGGTCGAAGCAGGGGGAGCCGTGGAACGACGTGGTGCCGTTCGGTCGCGCGTTCTATGAGGCGGCGTCGGATCGCTGCATGTGGGGGACCGATTGGCCGCATGTGCACCGCTTTATCCACCCGCACGAGGCCGGGGATTCCGACTACGGCGCCGCGCACGAGATGAAGCGGCTGGACTTGCTCGCGAGCTACCTGCCAGACCGGGATGCGCTGAACCGTGTCCTGGTCGACAATCCGATGCGGTTCTACGGGCTTTGAGCCGCGATCTATTTCAGGCGGCGCAGCGGGGGACGCTGGCGCGTGTCGCCGACCGCCGTCTTGCGCGCTCCTTCACTGACAAGGTCGGCAATGAACTGCGAATAACGCTCGACGAATTCAGGGGCGTCCGCCTGGGCGCCGAAAAGAGCGCGGAAGACCGGACGGGCGCTGAAGAAGAATTCGCACGTGGCCGCGATCGTCAGCTGCAGCATGCGTGCATCCACGGCCTTCAGCTCGCCGCTCGCGACCCCTTCGCGCACCAGCTCTTCGAGCTCGTCGACGGAGTGCCTGAGCAATTTGAGAATGGCCTGCCCGTTGGGGCTGTCGCCACGGTGAACGGAATCGATGATCAAGCGGTGGTAATGCGGATTATCGCGAAATATCTGCAGATAGACCTTGATGCGCTCGTGCAGGCGTTCGCGCACCGAGCCTTTCATGGTGATGAGCGCGGCGAGGCGGCTCCTCAGCTCCTTGGTGATCTCGGCGGCAGCCTCGACGAACAGGTCGGGCAGCTGCCCAAAGTAGTAGCGGATCAGCGCGGGGTCGACGCCGGCGATCTGCGACACCTCGTTGAGCGTTATCTCGCCCGGCGGCTTGCGCTTGAGCGCCTCCCTGACGGCCGCGACCAGCGCGGCCTTTCCGACGGAGCCCTTCGTCGTCGGCCGCCCCTTGCCGCGTCCGGCCTTCGCTTTTTTGGCTGCAGTTGCCATGCCAGATATCGTCAACTCCGCATCGAATGTCATCGTGTCCGACGGAACATAGCGTCGGCGCCACAGCTTGGAAAGCTTGTCGCAGGCATCGCGAGATCGCTTGACAGGCATCCGGTTTGCGGCGGAAGATATTCCGATACTAAGGAATAACGGCGGGGGGAATTTGCAGTGCCGACGGACGTGCATCTGGTAGGCAGCATCGGGCTCGACAGCGTCGATGCGGTATTCGAGTCGGCCGGTCGGATCCTCGGTCGTCGTCTCGCGCGCATTCCCGATGGCGAACCCGGCGGGCGCCGCCTGTGGATCAGCTGGCAGTATCCGTTGCTGCGCGCGAGCCCATTCCTCCAGGTCGATGCGACGACGACCCAGCGTGCGTCTGCAGGCTTTCCGAAGCTGCGGGTGGCGGATGGCGTCGCCTTGAACGAAGTTCGTTTCGGCGAGCTGGGATACGCGCGGGAGGCGCGCGCCTCATATCAGGACTTCATCCGGGCGCGCGAGCGCGGGCGGGTGCCGAACGGCAGCCGGTTTCAGGTGTGCTTGCCCACGCCGCTCGCGGTCATCGATGCATTCTGCGCCAAGGATGCGGTCGCGCAGATCGAGCCCGCCTACGAGGCGGCCATGCGCAACGAGGTCGCCGCGATCGCGTCCGAGATCCCGCACGAGGACCTCTGCATCCAGTGGGATGTGTGCGTCGAGATGATCCTGTGGGATGGGCACTCGACCTTCTATTCGGATGTCGCCGACAAGACGGCGATTATCGAGCGGTTCAAGCGGCTCTGCCGAGACATTCCGCCGGATGTCGAGTTGGGATTCCACCTTTGCTACGGCGATTTCGACGCAAAGCACTTCATCGAACCGCTGGACGCAGCCAGCATGGTGGCGCTGGCGAACGCACTGGTCTCGAACGTCGGGCGCCCCGTCGGCTATGTCCACCTGCCGGTCCCGATCGCGCGCGACGACGACGCATTCTTCGCCCCTTTGGCCGATCTCGCGCTTTCGCCCGGGACACGCCTGTTCCTGGGGCTGGTGCACGCAGCCGACGGCGTCGAAGGTGCGGTCAGACGCGCGACCGCCGCCTGCAAGGCAGTTCCTGATTTCGGCATCGCGACCGAATGCGGCTTGGGTCGATGCAAGACGCCGGACGATGTCTTGAAGCTCCTCGACCTGCACGCCGCCGTCGCAGCGCGGCTGGAGCGGACCGGCAACTGAGCCGCCGAGGGTAGAACGCGAGGGGAGCAATCATGAGCCCGGCGAACACGATCAATATTACCGATTTGATCAATACGCGGCCGATCTCGAGATACCAGGTCGCGGTATTTCTGTTGTGCGCGCTGGCGGCGCTCATGGACGGCTATGATTCGGTCGTCATCGGTATCACGGCGCCGGCTATCGCGACCTCGCTCGGCCTCGACGTCAAGACGTTCGGACCGATTTTCTCGGCGGCGCAATTTGGCTTCATGCTCGGGGCGTTCGTTGCCGGTCCGCTCGCCGACCGCCTCGGTCGCAAGAAGGTGCTGACCGCCTCCGTCGCCGTTTTCGGTCTCTTTGCGATGCTGACGCCGCTGTCGGCATCATATCAGCATCTGTTGTTGCTGCGGTTCCTGACGGGCCTGGGACTGGGCGGGGCGTCGGCCACGTTCGTCAGCATTTGCGCGGAATATGCGCCGCTTCGGACGCGCGCGACCATCGTTGCCTTCTTGTGGACCTTGCTGCCCGCAGGAAACGTCCTGGGCGGTGTGATGTCGTCCGCCATCCTGCCCGAGCATGGCTGGATGCCGGTGTACTATATCGGGGGCATCGTTCCGCTCGCTATTGCAGGACTGATGGTGGCCTTCGTTCCAGAGTCGCTGAGCTTTCTCGTTTCGCGTGGTGCGGGCTATGCGAAACTGTCTCCGATCGTCGCCCGCATCGCTCCGGACCTGCGTCAGGTCGCGACGACGCAATACACCGTCAGTGAGGAAAGGCTCTCCGACGCGTCGGTGAAGCATCTGTTCGGCGATGGCCGGGCGCTGGTGACCGTATGCCTCTGGATTTCATTCTTCTTCTGCTGGCTGGTCTTGATCACGGTGCTGGCGTGGACCGTTCCGATGCTGCGGGAGGCGGGAATTCCCATCTCCAAGGCTTCGCTGATGATTGCCGCGAATAGCGGAGGCGCGGTGATCGGCGCGCCCATCATCGGGCGCATCATGGACAAGGTGGACCGCTATGCGGTCGTCATCATTGGTCTTCTCGCGGGCGCGCTCGCGGTCGCGGCGCTCGGTTTTGCGTTGAGCTCGTTCGAATTGCTGGCGGCCTGTGCTTTCGTCGCGGGCTTCACGGTCGGCGGAACGTCCGCCGGAATGGTCGCCCTCGCGGCTACGTCTTATCCGACGGCCATCCGCTCGACCGGAGTCGGCTGGGCAATCGGCATGTCGCGGTTGGGCGCCGTGGTCGGCCCGATGTTGGCCGGAGCGATGTTCGCGTCCGGTTGGACGCTCCAGCACTTCTTCGTCTCGATGGGCGTTCTGACCGTCGTTTCCGCAATTGCGGTCGCGGTGCTGCGGGTCGGGACTCGCCAGCTGCCTGCCGCCTTCGTCGCTCCCGGCTCGACCGGCTGATCCGCGATCGGCGGCGTTCTATGGCCTGCCACGATGGGGTATGAAGGCGGGGACGATGCAGTCCACGTGCGCGATGAGCGCTGCGTTGGCATCGTCTTCTCCGTCCCGATCCGAATGACCCCCGTACGGCAGGATTGACATGAACGAGAAGAAGCTGACCGGAAAGATCGCGCGCGAGCGCATCCGCATGATGGAGGTGCCGCGCCCGCCGGCCGAGCTCATCGCCGGTTTCAAGTCGCTCGGCGACAGCAGCGGGATCGTCTCCGACATCATGGACGAACTCGGCATCACCGGCGTGATCGGCGCATCGGTGCTCAAGCCGACGATCGCCGGAGCCGCCATCGTCGGGCCCGCGACCACCGTGCGCAACATCATACAGCGCGAGCACGTCTACGAGGCGGCGCGCAAGCACGTCAACAAGATGGCCGAGTTCGAGGCCCACAATCTCGCCAGCAAGGGCGACGTGGTGGTGATCGACGGGGTGGCCGGCGTATCGAATATGGGCGGCATCTCCGCGCAGATCGGGCTGCGCCAGGGCGAGGCGGGCGCCGTCGTGTTCGGCGGCATCCGCGATGTCGAGCACTCGCGCCGCATCGGCTATCCCCTGTGGGCGACCGAGATCACGCCGGTGACCGGCAAGTGGCGGCTCGAGACTGTGGAGATCAACGGCGACATCGAGGTCGGCGGCGTGCGGGTATCGCCGGGCGACATCGTGATCGCCGACAGCACCGGCGTCTGCTTCATCCCGCGCGCGCGTGCCGCGGAAGTGCTCGCGCTCGCGCTCGACAAGCACAAGAAGGAAGAGCAGAAGTGCGCCGCGATCGATGCCGGTGTTCCGGTGCCGGACCTGCAGACCAACGCCTGAGCGACGCGGTCGCGTCGGTCAAGGAGCGAACATCTCGGCGATCAGCTGTCGCAGCCATCGGCTGCCCTGATCGAGGTCGAAGCGCTTGTGCCAGAATTGCGACACGCGGAAGCTTTCGCTCGTGACGGGCAACGCGACCACGCGCACCTGGCCGGCGGCGGCGTACACCTCCGCCAGCCGTCGCGGCACCACGCACAGGAGGTCGGTGCTCGCGATGATGTTCGGCACTGCGAGGAAGTGTGGCACGCGCAACGCCACCTTGCGCGCGATGCTCCGGCGCGCGAGTTCCTGCTCCAGGTTGCCGTCGAGCGAGCGGAACAAGCTTTCCGCTCCCTGTTGAAATCGTCCGACCACCAGGTGCCATTCCGCCGCGAACTGCGCGACGCTGAGGCGCTTGCCGATGCGCGGATGCTGCGGCCGCATGATGCAGGCGAAGCTCTCGTCGAACAGGTGCTGCTCGCAAAGAACCTCCGGCGGATTGTGCACCCAGCCGAGCGCCAGGTCGACGCTCCCGGTCCCGAGTTCGTCGGCGAGCCGTGCGCGCGTCAGGCGGCGCACCGACAGCGCGATGCCGGGCGCGTCCGTCTGCACGCGCTGGATGAGCCGCGGCAGATAGGTGATCTCGCCGATGTCGGACAGCATCAGCGTGAACGAGCGGCTGGCTTGCGCCGGCGCGAAGGTCGAGCCGCGCTGGAGTGCGTTCTCGATCGAGTCGAGCGCCTGCGAGACCGATCCCACCAGCTCTTCGGCGCGCGGCGTCGGCTGCATGCCATGGCCGCTGCGCACCAGCAGCGTATCGCCGAGGCTTTCGCGCAGCCGCGCCAGCGCCGAGCTGACAGCCGGTTGCGAGAGGCCCAGCCGCTTCGCGGCCCGGGTGACGTTGCGTTCCTGCATGAGAACCTCGAACACCGTGAGCAGGTTGAGGTCCGTGCGCCTGATATTCATGGGATGGATGACTACCATCCCGACCACAAATTGGACAGATGATGCGTCAGTTGGCCCGCCCAGGTCGGCGGTGGCGGGAGGACAGGATCCTAGGACAGAAACTCCCCATATTTGCGCACGTGCTCGGCCAGGCCGAACGTGTGCTCGCGCACCAGCCGCTCCGCGAGGTCGGCATCGCGTTTCTCGATCGCGGCGATGATCTTCAGGTGATCACTGATCGAGCGGTGGGCACGATTGTCCTGGCTGATCGTCACCTTGCGGATGCCGCGCATGTGGATGAACAGGTCATCGGTCTGGTCGATCAGCAACTGGCAGCCGCTCATGCGGATGATCTGCTTGTGGAAGTTCAGGTTGGCTTCCGAGTATTCGCTGACGTGATCTTCGGGCTTGCGTTCCTTGAAGGCCTCGAAGATACGCCGCAGCGAGGCGATCTCGTCGTCGCTCGCCTGTAGCGCCGCGAGGCGGGCGGCCATGCTCTCGAGCGCGGCCCACACCGTGATCATCTCCAGGATTTCCTGCTTGGTCTTGCGCACGACGAAGACGCCGCGCCGCGGCACCGAGCGCACGAAGCCTTCGTGCTCGAGCACCGTCATCGCTTCGCGGATGGGGGTGCGGCTGACGCCGAGCTGCTCGCTGAGCTGGCGCTCCTCCAGGCGCACCTCGCCGGCATGACCGTAGATGTCCATCTCGGTGATCGCCTGCTTGAGCGCGCGGTAAGCCTTGATGCCGTACCGCGGGTCGGTGTCGAGCGGCTTCATCGCAAGCTGAGGCGAGTCCATCGGGAATCTCGGTCGGCAGGGCTGGGTCGTCGGACGGGCGGGCAAGGCCCCGACCTTAACCGCAAGGTGCTGATTCCGCACCCGATTATACCGCTCCCCGCCATGTCGCATTGACATCTGGAATTTTGTATACCAGTATACGTAATACAAGAACGCGTCCGCCGATGGCGGAGGAGATCGCGACGATGGTCTGCACGTGTGAGGCCGGAGCGATAGGCGACTGTCTCGGCGTTCGGCCGCACCACGCCGGCGTCCAAGTCCTCGACATTGCAGGGAGCGAGCACGCGGCGCGGCAGTCAGGCCACGCGTGGCTGCGACCCGTCGCTGCGGCTGCCCGCCCATCCCATCCCATTCCCGTTGAGAACGCCGGGCTCGTGCCGCGGCCAGGCCCGGCGTCATCACCCGTTCCGATCGCCACACGTGCGCGTGTGGCGGTCGCAACGGCAAGCGGCCGCTGACAAGGAGGAAACGCCATGACCAAGGTGGAAGATATTCTGCGGCAGAAAGGCACGCGCATCATCACCGTTCGCCTGGGCGAGACCGTCGCGGTGGCGGTCAGCCTGATGAAGCGTGAGAACGTCCACGCCCTGGTGGTCAAGGACGTGTGCCGGACCGAAGGCAATACCGTCGTCGGGATCTTCTCGGAGCGGGACGTGGCGCGCGGACTTGCCGCTCATGGTGCGGCGGTGCTGGCGATGCCGATCTCGAAATTGCTCGACCGGCCGCTGGTCAGCTGCACGACCCGCGACGCCCTCGACACCATCCTGCGGTTGATGGACGAGCATCAGATCCGGCTGCTTCCGGTGCTCGACAATCACACCTTGATCGGGGTGGTCAGCGTCAGCGACGTAATCCACCACTTGGCCCAGCCGGCGCTGGCGGCGCAGGTCGCTGCTCCAGCCGTTGCATTGCGTCCCTGACATAACGCGTTTGATCGGCGGCACATTTCGCGGCGCCGGGTGTTAGCGGCCTGGGGATTCGACCCCGGCGCTAACTGCCCGCTTGTGCGCCGCAGCAACGAATTCTGGATCCGCTCCAGCTTTCGGCTTGACCGAGCGGGAGCTGGAATACAGGATTACACATTAAGTACGCCAGCTGTCTCGCGAGTTGCGATCGACGCACATATGGCGCGTCGGACGCACGGCGTCGGGGCAGCCTTTTGCACGGGCAGCCGGATGATCACCGTCCTGCTTCAACAACAAGAACACCGGCGCGAAAGGGAGTAGGACGGGCATGCTCACCCAGGATGTGAAGCCGGCGGGTCCGATCGGCGGGCGCTGGCTGCAGCTGGCGATCGGCGTCGTCTGCATGGCGATGGTGGCCAATCTCCAATATGGCTGGACCCTGTTCGTCGATCCGATCGGCCAGAAGCATGGCTGGGGGCGGGCGGAGATCCAGGTCGCGTTCACGATCTTCGTGGTCATGGAAACCTGGCTGGTGCCGGTCGAAGGCTGGTTCGTCGACAAATTCGGACCGCGCATCGTCATCCTGGTCGGCGGCATCCTGTGCGGCGTCGCCTGGGGGCTCAATGCGATCGCGGCCTCGCTGCTCCTCCTTTATGTCGCCGCCGCCGTCGGCGGCGTCGGCGCAGGCGCCGTCTACGGCACCTGCATCGGTGCGGCGTTGAAATGGTTTCCCGATCGCCGCGGATTGGCCGCTGGATTGACCGCCGCCGGCTTCGGCGCCGGCTCGGCGCTGACCGTCGTCCCCATCGCGGCGATGATCAAATCCTCGGGCTACGAGACGACGTTCCTCACCTTCGGCCTGCTGCAAGGCGCCGTGGTGGTGCTGCTGTCGTTCCTGCTGCAGGCGCCCGCGCCGGGCCAGCTACCTGCCGCTCCTGCGCGGGTCGTTCAGACGCGGCGCGAATACTCACCGGTCGCCATGGTGAAGTCGCCGGTATTCTGGGTGATGTACGTGATGTTCGTGGCGGTGGCCGCGGGYGGCTTGATGGCGACCGCCCAGCTCGGGCCGATCGCCAAGGACTTCAAGATCATGGACGTGCCGGTCAGCATCCTCGGGCTGACCTTGCCGGCGCTGAGCTTTGCACTCTCGATCGATCGCGTGCTCAACGGCGTGACGCGGCCGTTCTTCGGATGGATCTCGGACGTGATCGGGCGTGAGAACACGATGTTCATCGCGTTCGCCCTGGAATGTATCGGCATCCTGCTGCTGATGAAGCTCGGCCAGGATCCGCTGCTGTTCGTGATCCTCACGGGCTGTCTCTTATACACATCTAGATGTGTATAAGAGACAGGCATCCTCGGGCTGACCTTGCCGGCGCTGAGCTTTGCACTCTCGATCGATCGCGTGCTCAACGGCGTGACGCGGCCGTTCTTCGGATGGATCTCGGACGTGATCGGGCGTGAGAACACGATGTTCATCGCGTTCGCCCTGGAATGTATCGGCATCCTGCTGCTGATGAAGCTCGGCCAGGATCCGCTGCTGTTCGTGATCCTCACGGGCGTCGTGTTCTTCGCGTGGGGCGAGATCTACAGCCTGTTCCCGTCGACCTGCGCCGACACGTTCGGCACCAGATACGCCACCACCAATGCCGGGCTGCTCTACACCGCCAAGGGGACGGCCGCGCTGGTGGTGCCGGTAGCGAATGTGGCCGTGACGCAATTCGGCAATTGGGACGCCGTGTTCCTCGCCGCCGCGTTCGTCAATGCGGTGGCCGCGATCATGGCGCTGACGGTGCTCAAGCCGATGCGGCTGCGGACGTTGCGGGCCGCCGTGCTAGATCCCGCGGCCGACCAATCGTCCCAATTGGCAAGCCAGCGCTGATCGTCCGCTGACCCCCTTCGCGACAGCTACATGCCTCGCATGAAGGCGGCCCAGGCCGGATCGGCGGCCGACGCCTTGTTGCCGCGAACGGTAACCTGCGCCGCGGGGAGGGTGGTCGCGCCCAAGGTACCGCCGTCCGCTCCGTTCGCAACTGCGAGCTTGGAGGACGCCAAGAGGCTCGCCAGCTGAGCGGCGGCCGCCAGGCCAAGCCCCAGAATCCACACGAGAACCATTGGAAATCTCCATCCCGCGGAGTTCCGCGGTTGCTGCTGCGCTGCACAAAATATGGCAGAATTGGTGACCTAACTCAAGAGTTCCTGGCATACATAATACATAAGTCTGACCCGCATGACCTGCATATGATCGGGGCGTTTGCTCGTGTGGCTATCGGGGCAAGCGTCGATGGAGGCTCGGCTTGGAGCCTTTGCAAGCTTCAATCTTGATCGGATATCTCAAGCGGAAATCAGATACCGGAATTTGCCCGCTACGAAGCATTGGCAAAGGACCTTTCATGAGATTTTGGCGATCCAAGCAGCAGCCTCGCGGCGATCGGCTCGAGGACTACTGCGGTCCGAACTGCCCTGTGCGCGATCGGACATTGCCGGGGGGATCTGATGCCGAAGCTCAGCAATCAATTCGGCAAGCCCACCTGGTTGGGCATCTCCTCAATCGAAGAGCCGTCGAGGGCAACGCAGGCATGACGGGCATTCCCCAAGACGGAATTGAGCAAGAGCTGCGCTATGTCTTCAATGAGCTGACCAACAACGCGCTCAATGAGGCGAGGCGTTCAAATCCGCACGTCACAGCGGAAGACAATCCTGCCTATCAAGGCGTCGGCCCTGAAGCTTGGGGGTGCTTTGGTGAGGAAGCGCGGTCGGAGCTGATGGCCGAAGCAATCCGGGCGTATCTGCAAGATCCAAACTCCCTGAAGACAATGGCGCCCAATGTCGCGAAGCGCATCCGTGAATGGGTCAACGTCCACCCAGAGCTTTCTCGCATGATCCAATTCAACTAGTTGCCACAGTCTGCGTCACCCATCCGGCGCATACTGATCTTTGACGCCGCGACTGCCCGACAGCGATATCCACCAGGCGGATAGTTCGAATCCGAATTAGAAATTTGACAGATGATCCTTCGCGGGGATCATGCCGGCACACATCGCCCGCGGAGGAGATCATCGATGACGTTCGAAACGCTGCTCGTCGACAAGAAGGACGGCGTCGCCGTCATCACCTTGAACCGTCCCGCCAAGCGCAATGCCATGAGCCCGCAACTGCATCGCGAGATGACGGCGGCGCTCGAGGCCTTGCGCGACGATGCTGACGCCCGCGCCCTGGTCATCACCGGCGCCGGCGACGTGTTCTGCGCCGGGATGGACCTCAAGGAGTTCTTCGTCGCGCTGAAGGACAAGCCGGCCGAATACGAGGCGGTGTGGAAGCTCGCGGTGGAATGGCGCGGCCGCACCTTGCGCTATTACCCCAAGCCGATCATCGCCATGGTCAACGGCTTCTGCTTCGGCGGCGCGTTCTCGATCGTCGAAGGCTGCGACCTCGCCTTCGCGGCGGAGGAGGCGACGTTCGGGCTCTCCGAGATCAACTTCAAGCTGTTTCCCGGCGGCTGCGTGTCGAAATCGCTCGCCAACCTCTGTCTCTTATACACATCTAGATGTGTATAAGAGACAGCTATTACCCCAAGCCGATCATCGCCATGGTCAACGGCTTCTGCTTCGGCGGCGCGTTCTCGATCGTCGAAGGCTGCGACCTCGCCTTCGCGGCGGAGGAGGCGACGTTCGGGCTCTCCGAGATCAACTTCAAGCTGTTTCCCGGCGGCTGCGTGTCGAAATCGCTCGCCAACCTGCTGCGGCCGCGCGAGGCTCTTTACTACGGCATGACCGGTGACACCTTCGACGGCGCCGAGGCCGCCCGCATCGGCTTCATCAACCGGGCCTTCCCGAAAGCGAGGCTGGTCGAGGAGACGATGGCGATCGCCCGCAAGATCGCGGGCAAGGACGGCCACGCCTTGCGCGCGACCAAGGAGGGCTATCGCTACTCGCTCGAGATGAGCTGGGACGCCGCCATGAACTATTCCATGGCGAAGGAACTCGAGCTGGTGCAGCGTCAGAACGATGCCTGGCGCAAGGAAGGGATCGGGGATTTTCTGCAGGGCAAGTACCGGCCCGGTCTCGAAAGCCATCCCGGCTGATCGCATCTGCGAACGGCCGGTAACAACGACAAGAATAACGACAAGAGTATCCTGGGAGGATCGATGAAGCTCCATATCGCATCATGTGCCGCCGTTGGCGCGGTTGCTCTCGCATCGATGAGCGCGGCCGTTGCCGGCGACGGCGTCGTGCGCATCGGCGTGCTCAACGACCAGTCGAGCGTCTTTGCCGACAGCACGGGCGCGGGGTCTGTGCTCTCGGCCCCGATGGCGGCGGAGGATTTCGGCGGCAAGGCGGCGGGGATGCCGGTCGAGGTCGTCGGCGCGGACCATCTCAACAAGCCCGATGTCGGCGCCGAGATCGCGCGGCGCTGGTTCGACCTGGAGAAGGTCGACGTCATCGCCGATCTCGGCAACTCCGCGGTCGCCCTCGCGGTCAACGAGATCGCCCGCGAGAAGAACAAGGCGATCCTCGTTTCCGCCGGCGGCACCACCGCGCTCACCGGCAAGAGTTGCTCGCCCAATACGGTGCAATGGACTTACGACACCTGGTCGCAATCGAACGCCATCGGCACCGCCTTGGTGAAGGCCTGTCTCTTATACACATCTAGATGTGTATAAGAGACAGGCCCAATCCGGTGCAATGGACTTACGACACCTGGTCGCAATCGAACGCCATCGGCACCGCCTTGGTGAAGGCCGGGCTCCGCACCTGGTATTTCCTCACTGCCGATTACACGTTCGGCTATAACCTGCGCGACGAGACCAGCAAGGTCGTGCTCGCGAATGGCGGCGAGGTCGTGGGCTCGGTGCGCCATCCCATCAACAGCTCGGATTTCTCGTCTTTCCTGCTGCAGGCGCAGGCGTCGCACGCCAACGTGATCGCGCTCGCGAACGGCGGCTCCGACACCGCCAATGCCCTCAAGCAGGCGACGGAGTTCCAACTGCAGAAGGGCGGCCAGGTCTTGGTCGGTCTGTCGACCATGATCACGGACATCCAGGCGCTGGGGCTTGCGACCACCCAGGGCCTCTATGTCACCGAGACGTTCTATTGGGACCTGACGCCGGGCACGCGGGCGTGGGCCAAGCGCTGGGCCGACCGCAACGGCGGGCGCTACCCGACCATGATGCAGGCCGGGGTCTATGCCGCCGCGCTGCATTATCTCAAGGCGGTCGATGCGGTCGGCGACGTGAAGGACGGCAGCAAGATCATCGCCAAGATGAAGGAGATGCCGACCGACGATCCCCTGTTCGGCAAGGGGAAGATCCTGGCGAACGGGCGCAAGATCCACGATGTCCATGTTTTCCAGGTCAAGGCGCCCGGGGAGTCGAAATATCCGTGGGATTTCTACAAACTGGTGTCGACCGTGCCGGGCGACCAGGCCTTCCTGTCGCTCGCGGACAGCGGCTGCACATTGAAGTGAGGGGCCCGCACAGAACCGGGCCGTCGCAACAGGGTGGGGACTGCCGAGGATCGATGCTGTGAATCTCCGCGACATTACGCTGCGCAATGCGCGCTATTACCCGAGCCGGCCTGCGGTCATCTTCGAGAACCAGCGTGTGACGCACGCCGAGTTCGCCGCCCGCGCTTTCCGCCTGGCCAACGGCCTGATCGCTCGCGGGCTGCGGCGGCAGGAGCGGGTCGCGGTGCTCGCGCCCAACTGCATCGAATATCTCGAGATCTTTGCCGCTTGCGAGAGCGCCGGTCTCGTCATCGTCAATCTGAACTATCGTCTGTCTGCGCGAGAGCTGATCGACATCGGCCGCGACTGCGAGCCCTCGGCGCTCATCTTCCACGAGCAGTTCGAGGACCTCGCCGGTGACCTCCTGCGGGAGATCGGCACCTTGCGCATGGCGTTCGCGATCGGGGCCACGCACCACGGCGCGGACCCTTACGCCGCGCTCTCGGACGGGGGCTCCGACGCGGTACCCGATGTCGAAATCGACGACCGTGACATCGCCTATCTCATCTACACCAGCGGGACCACCGGCCGGCCCAAGGGCGTGATGCTGAGCCACGGCGCCGTGGTCGAGTCGGCGCGCGCGATTTCCCACGAGGGCGGCGCGCGCAGCGCCGACGTGATGCTCATCGTGATGCCGATGTTCCACATCGGCGGCCGCATCGAGCAGCTCACCTATTCAATCGTGGGCGCCACCATCGTGTTGCACGCGAGCTTCGACGCTCCCGCGATCCTGCGCTCGATCGCGACCGAGCGCGTGACCTCCGCGCATCTCGCGCCGATCATGGTGCAGCGCCTGCTCGACAGCCCGGAGCTCGCCGCGACCGACAAGTCGGCCTTGCGTGCCATTCACTACGCGTCGGCGCCGATGCCGGTGCCGACCTTGCGGCGCGCGATGGCCGCGTTCGGGCCGATCCTCACCCAGGTCTATGGCATGACCGAGTGCATCATCGCCTCGCTGCTGACGCCGGCGCAGCACATCCTCGACGGGACGCCGGCGGAGGTGAAGCGGCTCGCGTCGGCAGGCCAGGCTTTCCTGGGCTGCACCATCCGCATCGCGCGGCCGGATGGGAGCGATGCCGCCACCGGCGAGATCGGCGAGATCCTGGTGCGCGGTCCGGGCCTGATGAACGGCTATTGGAACAATACCGCGGCGACGGTGACGACCTTGCGCGATGGCTGGATGCATACCGGCGACCTCGGCTACCTCGACGACGAGAATTTCGTGTTCGTGGTCGATCGCAAGAAGGACATGATCATCTCCGGCGGCGAGAACATCTATTCCTGGGAGGTCGAGGAGGCGCTGCGCTCGCACCCCGCCGTGGCCGAGGCCGCGGTCATCGGCGTACCGGACGCGGAATGGGGAGAGTCGGTCAAGGCGTTCGTGGTCACGCGCGCCAATGCGCGTGCGTCGGC
>BFBZ01000845.1_pt1 | contig 24095 bp, 18 predicted proteins | sample 1888401 | NCBI WGS metagenome assembly BFBZ01 (sample SAMD00112614, study PRJDB3348) | symbiont metagenome | host: Chara braunii
GGGAATGGATGCGCTTTCGCATAGCCTGGAAGCATATTGCAGCCCCTTCTACCACCCTATGGCTCAGGGTATTGCTCTCGAATCCATCCGCCTGGTGAAAAACTACCTTCCGACAGCGGTGCAAGACGGCAAGAATATTGAGGCGCGTTCGCAAATGATGGTCGCCTCCAGCATGGGGGCCACGGCCTTCCAGAAGGGGCTTGGCGCCATGCATTCGCTGTCGCATCCATGCGGCGCGCTTCTCAACACTCATCACGGCCTGACGATCGCAATCGTCATGCCTTACGTGCTGAAGTTCAACCGCTCGGCGGTTGAGGATCGCATCGTCGCTCTGGCCCGTTATTTGAATCTCCCCAATCCCTCGTTCGACGCGGTCCTCAATTGGATACTCTCGCTCCGCGAGCAGATCGGCATCCCTCATACTCTCGATGCTGTGGGCGTGAAGGAAGAACACATCGCCGAACTTGCGAAGATGGCAGAAAACGACCCGTCTTGCGGCGGAAATCCGATAGCCGTGAACGCAGAAAATCTGGGCAAGCTTTACAAGGATGCTCTGGCGGGTCGCCTGTAGAGCTGACCAGACGGATGCGTCGCCTCGTAAGGCGGCGCATCTTGGGAGGGAATGGAACATGTCGACTTGGACACCTGCAACATGGCGCGGCTTACCTGCAAAGCAGATACCCGACTATCCGGACGTCGAAAGCCTTGCTGCCGTCGAGAACCGCATCGCCGGTTATCCGCCGCTAGTTTTCGCCGGGGAAGTTCGTCAGCTCAGGCAGCGGCTTGCTACGGTTTGCAAAGGTGAGGCCTTTCTTCTCCAGGGTGGAGACTGCGCCGAAAGCTTCGACGATCATGGCGCCAACACGATCCGCGATTTCTTCCGCGTCTTCCTGCAGATGGCGTCTATCGTCACCTTCGGGGCCTCAAAGCCAGTGGTAAAGGTGGGCCGCATCGCGGGCCAGTTCGCAAAGCCTCGTTCCTCCACGAGCGAACGCCGCCAAGGTATTGAACTGCCCGTTTACAGGGGCGACATTGTCAACGGATACGATTTCACACTGGAGCAGCGAACGCCGGATCCAGAAAGACAGGAAGCAGCTTACAGGCAGTCCGCCGCAAGCCTTAACCTTTTGCGTGCCTTTGCGTCCGGTGGCTTCGCAAACTATGAAAACATCCACAAATGGACGTTGGAGTTTGTAGCCGGAACACCGGCCAGCGAACGCTTCGCAAGCCTTGCCCACCGTGTATCGGAAGCATTGGGATTCATGGCAGCGTGCGGTATCGACGCGGAGAATGCCACCGCTCTCCGCAGTACAGAATTCTACACCTCGCACGAGGCCCTGCTCCTGGGGTACGAGCAGTCGCTGACAAGGACAGACTCCACTTCGGGCAACTGGTACGCGACCTCCGGTCATATGCTTTGGATCGGAGACCGAACACGACAGCTCGACCATGCACATGTCGAGTTTTGTCGGGGAGTTCAAAATCCGATCGGGTTGAAGTGCGGCCCCTCGATCAGCGCCGACGAACTGATCCGTCTCCTCGACATACTGAATCCGCTGAACGAGCCCGGCCGTATCGTCCTCATCGCCAGAATGGGCACGGACCGCATCGAGGATCGACTGCCCGAGCTCGTAAAACATGTACGGCGCGAAGGCCGTGAGGTCGTTTGGTCCTGTGATCCGATGCACGGTAACACCATCGAGGCCGGCGGCTACAAGACACGCGCGTTCGACCGCGTCGTGGGCGAGATCGGATCCTTTTTCGATATTCACGAGGCCGAAGGAACATATCCTGGCGGCGTTCACATCGAAATGACGAGCCGCGACGTCACCGAGTGCCTTGGCGGAGCGCACGCGCTTTCACACGAGGATTTGCCGCTTATGTATGAAACCAAATGCGATCCGCGCCTCAATGCAAGCCAGTCCGTCGAACTCGCGTTCATGCTGTCGGAAAGACTGTCAGACTTCAAACGGTCCGTGCGCACGCAGCATATGACGAAACACGTTAATGGAACAACACGATGACTGATGTGCCCGAACGCGAAAGCATGGAATTCGACGTAGTGATCGTCGGCGGCGGTCCTGCCGGCCTTTCGGCGGCGATCAGGCTGAAGCAGGTCAATCCGGATCTCTCCGTCGTCGTCCTGGAAAAGGGTGCCGAAGTCGGCGCGCATATCCTCTCGGGCGCGGTCGTCGACCCCATCGGTATCGATCGCCTGCTGCCCGATTGGCGCGAGGAGGCAGATCACCCTTTCAAGACCGAGGTGAAAGACGACCACTTCCTGCTGCTTGGCCCCGCCGGCTCGATCCGCCTTCCGAATTTTGCCATGCCGCCGCTGATGAACAACCACGGCAACTACATCGTCTCGCTCGGCAACGTCTGTCGCTGGCTGGCGGGCCACGCGGAAGCCTTGGGCGTCGAGATCTATCCAGGCTTCGCCGCCACCGAAGTGCTCTACAACGTCGAGGGCGCCGTCATCGGTGTCGCCACCGGCGACATGGGCGTCGAGAAGAACGGCGAGCCCGGCCCCAACTTCACCCGCGGCATGGAACTGCTAGGCAAGTATGTGCTGATCGGCGAAGGCGTGCGCGGCTCGCTGGCCAAGCAATTAATCGGGAAGTTTGGTCTTTCCAAGGGGCGCCAGCCGCAAAAGTTCGGCATCGGCATCAAGGAGCTCTGGCAGGTCAAGCCGGAGAACCACAAACAGGGTCTCGTCCAGCACTCCTTCGGCTGGCCGCTCGGCATGAAGACCGGCGGCGGCTCGTTCCTGTATCATCTGGAAGACAATCTCGTCGCAGTCGGCTTCGTGGTTCACCTGAACTACAAGAACCCCTACCTTTCTCCGTTCGAGGAGTTCCAGCGCTTCAAGACTCACCCCGCTATTCGCCGCACCTTCGAGGGCGGCAAGCGGCTGTCCTACGGCGCTCGCGCCATCACCGAAGGCGGTTACCAATCGGTGCCGAAACTGACCTTCCCAGGCGGCGCGCTGATCGGCTGCTCCGCCGGCTTCGTCAACGTCCCCCGCATCAAGGGCAGCCACAATGCGGTGCTGTCAGGGATGATGGCGGCGGATCGGATCGCGGCAGCGATTGCCGCAGGTCGCGCCAATGACGAAGTGGTCGAGATCGAGAACGACTGGCGTTCGAGCGACATCGGCAAGGACCTGAAGCGGGTCCGCAACGTCAAGCCGCTGTGGTCGAAGTTCGGCACGGCTGTTGGCGTGGCGCTCGGCGGTCTCGACATGTGGACCAACCAGCTCTTCGGCTTCTCCTTCTTCGGCACGCTCGGCCACGACAAGACCGACGCCCAGTCGCTGGAGCCGGCTTCCAAGCATAAGGAGATCGATTATCCGAAGCCCGACGGCGTGCTGACCTTCGACCGTCTCTCCTCGGTGTTCCTGTCGAACACCAACCACGAGGAGAACGAGCCGGTGCATCTGAAGGTCAAGGATATAGGGCTGCAGGAATACTCAGAGCTAGGAGTTTATGCCGGCCCGTCGACGCGGTTTTGTCCGGCAGGCGTCTACGAGTGGGTGGAAAAGGATGGACGGGAGACCTACGTCATCAACGCCCAGAACTGCGTCCACTGCAAGACCTGCGATATCAAGGATCCCAATCAGAACATCAACTGGGTGCCGCCGCAGGGTGGCGAGGGGCCGGTTTATCCGAACATGTAAGACGGTGAACTTGCGATGTCATCTCCACTACCGCTGGCTTTGGCCCTGCAAAGGATGGACGAGCTCACGAACTGGGAACAGCGGCCACGTGGAGACATGCGCGTTGGCCTTTCCGCAATAGAGGATCTGGCGGATCGCCTCGGCAATCCGCATCGCGGCTACCCGATCGTCCACGTGACCGGCACAAAAGGAAAGGGGTCGACCTGCGCGCTGATCGAGGCGGGGCTTCTCCGAGCGGGTCTTTCCGTAGGTCGATATGGCTCGCCTCATGTCCATCGGGTCAACGAGCGAATTTCCTTGAACGGGGCGACCATCGACAACACCACGCTAGGTGTCGCGTTGAACGCAGCGCTTCGTGCCCACTCCGCCGCGGTCGAAGACGGAACGCTAGGTCGGCATGCTACGTGGTTTGACCTCATGACCATTGCTGCATACCTCACATTTGCACAGTCTTGTATCGACGTCGCCGTAGTTGAGACTGGGCTTGGTGGAAGGCTGGACTCTACCAACATCGCGCGCGCTGACGTCGCCGTCATCACGAACGTGCACCTTGAACACACGGAAGTTCTGGGCAATACGAGGTCAGCTATCGCATTTGAAAAAGCCGGCATCATAAAGCCGGCCTCAGTCGTGGTCACGACGCTGGCCAGCGATGACGAAGCGGGGAGCATAGTACATGCTCGAGCCCATTCGCTTGGCTGCAGGCTCTTTTTAGCAGAAGTAGACGCTGGGCAAACAATCGCGGACAGGAACAGATCCGTGGCATGCACGACACTTGACGCCCTTGGAAGCGCCCTTCCCCGCCTTTCCGTCGGAGGCTGGCTTATCGACAAAGACACAGCAAACTCAGTAAGGCTGCCGGGGCGGCTGGAAGCCTTTACCGAACGTTTCCGCGCACGAGACCGGCTAACGTCGGTGCCTGTAATCGTCGATGGTGCCCACGTGCCATTCAACCTGGCTGCCGTTCTGCAAGACCTGCAGGTTCGACCGGAATGCAGCACCCGGCCCGTCGTCGTTATCTCAATCGCGTCTGACAAGGATGCAGACGGTCTGTTGGCAACCCTTGCGGTCATTTGTCCCACATTGGTTGTGGGAACAATTGTCAACAGAAGCTCGCGCCCACTATCTGACCTCCAAGGCATTTGCGCTGAACTGAATATCAGCTTCGTTGCCCAAGAAAACCCTCAGGCCGCGTATCAGAAAGCAGTCGAGGCTGCGGCAGAATTGAACTCATGGGTCTTGGTGACAGGCTCGCTGCATCTGGCTGGAGCTCTCCAGTCGCCCTATCGCTCCAACTGACACCAGACAGCGAGGAAAGGCTTTGCGGTGCATCTGATCGCGAGGCCGCGTCCCGCATCGTTGAAAGCCATCGAGCCGATACCCATGCGCGTCCAGTGCCCTTCTCCGATCCGAAATTCTCCGTCTGACAAGGCAAGAAACGTTCTGGCGCGCGATTGCGTGTGGTCCGGGAAGCGGGTGTAAGGCGCCATCAGCATGATACCGATCCTTACGTCGCCTCTTTCCTCCATTCCACCAGGACCGACAAGGATTGCCTGCGCATTCGCGTGCTCGAAGTTCACACTGGCGAAAAGGCCGGTTTTGCACGGATACCAGTCCACTTTGGAAGAGATATGCCGGAGAGATTCGGCTAGGCCCTTGAACCGAGTACCAAGTTCGGAAAGTTCAGATAATGCCTGCGCAAAAGGTTCGGTCAGGGAAGTTGCGATAGCCGCCGACGCCGCCCTCGATCTACCTGGCTTGGAGAGATTATGGACGACTTTTGCGGCGGTGAATTTTGCCCTCATCGTACTCTCGCTCGCCAACATGATGTTGTAAATGCAGTCGAGCGCTTCCTGCAGGCACGGCGGACGGCCCCTAAGGCCGCCCGCCTGGGCAGTTTCCTGGCTCGGCGCTATCGTGTCAGCGACCAAGAGGTCGGCGTTACTTCTCACTGACCATCCTCCCGCTGCCGACACCATAGCGCTCCCTAGATCGCTTTTTGGAACTCGGGAAGTACCTCGAAAAGATCCGCCACAAGGCCGTAGTCGGCAACCTGGAAAATCGGTGCATCTTCGTCTTTGTTGATAGCGACGATGACCTTTGAGTCCTTCATGCCTGCGAGATGCTGGATCGCACCCGAAATGCCACACGCGATGTACAGGTCCGGTGCAACGACCTTTCCGGTTTGGCCAACCTGCCAATCGTTCGGAGCATAACCGGCATCGACAGCGGCACGCGAGGCGCCGACAGCGGCCCCGAGCTTGTCGGCGACCGGTAGGATCACCTCCTGGAACTTATCCGAGGAGCCAAGGGCGCGGCCACCTGAGACGATGATCTTCGCCGAGGTCAGTTCTGGACGATCCGAGGAAGAAATCGCTTCCGAGACAAAGGATGAAAGCTCGGAGGAAAGAGCTGCCGTCGAGATGGCCTCGACGGCAGCCGAGTTGCCCTGAGCGGGCTGGGGAAACGACGCCGTGCGTACGGTTATGACCTTTTTCGGATCGACGGACTGGACTGTCTGGATGGCATTTCCAGCATAAATCGGGCGCTTGAACGTGTCGGACGAAACAACCTCGATGATTTCCGAGATCTGCGGCACGTCGAGGAGGGCGGCGACGCGAGGCAGGACGCTCTTGCCGACAGAATTCGCTGCCGAAATAACGACGTCGTAGTTTGCGGCAAGCCCGACGATGAGGTCGGCGAGTGGCTCTGCCAGCTCGTTTGCCAGGCTTGGGCTTTCAGCGAAAAGGACCTTGTCGACGCCCGCGAACTTCGAAGCCTCGTCCGCCGCAGCGCGCGCGCCGTTTCCCGCTACAAGTACGTGGACGGGTCCGCCGATCTTCGTGGCTGCGACGAGCGCGCGAGCCGATTGGTCCGACATGGTGTTGTTGTCATGATCAGCAAGCAAGAGAATTGACATAAGAGATACTCCGATATCCGTTTAGAGAACGCGCGCTTCGGTCTTGAGCTTTTCGATCAGTTCCGCGACGGACTTGACCTTGACGCCGGCCTTGCGTCCAGCAGGCTCCTCGACCTTGAGCACCTTCAAACGCGCTTTGGTATCGACGCCGAAGTCGGCCGGCGTCTTCTTGTCCAACGGCTTCTTCTTCGCCTTCATGATGTTGGGAAGCGACGCATATCTCGGTTCGTTCAGCCGGAGATCTGAAGTGACGACGGCAGGCAGCTTGACCTTGATTGTCTGCAGGCCGCCATCAACCTCGCGGGTGACCATGGCGTAGTCGGCATTGATTTCAATTTTTGAAGCGAATGTCGCCTGGGCGCAGCCGAGCAATGCCGAAAGCATCTGACCCGTCTGGTTTGCGTCATCGTCGATCGCCTGCTTGCCGACAATGATCAGCCCCGGCTGCTCCTCAGCGACCACGCCCTTGAGGATTTTCGCGACTGCGAGCGGCTCCGTAACATCATCGGTTTCGATTAGGATCGCGCGGTCGGCGCCCATGGCCAGAGCCGTACGAAGAGTCTCCTCGGTCTTTGACGCTCCGATCGATACCACAACGACCTCAGAGGCCGTTCCAGCCTCACGCAGGCGCAGAGCCTCCTCAACCGATATTTCGTCGAAGGGATTCATCGCCATTTTTACATTGGCGAGATCGACGTCCGATCCGTCGGACTTCACCCGGATCTTCACGTTGAAATCCGCGACCCTTTTGACCGGAACCAATACCTTCATTGAAGCGCCTCTCCTTTGAACCACCACGCCGGCATCCTCATCACAACCGGGTGTTCGAATTGGTGTTTTACTACCTACAAACTCCGCAGATGTCAACGCAAACCCACACATAACCGCACTATAGTGTGGATATTCGAGCGTTTGTCACGCCTTGGTGTGGAAATTCGGCATATCCAAGCGACCTAAGCCTTGTCGCGCGAGGGTTCAGACCAAAGTGTTCGAAATAAGCTCTCGAAAAATGAGAGGACGAGATGAAGCCGCATTGGCTGGCGATCTCGCCAATCGGGATGTTCTTGCTCGACAGCAGATATCTCGAAAGCTCCAAACGCACGCTTTGATAATACCGAGCCGGGGTGCATTGGGCATGTGTTTGAAAGAGTCTCTCCAACTGGCGCCGGGAGATCCCGACGTTGAAGGCGATCTCCTTTAGCGTAAGCATCGGCAGAACGTGGGTCTCCATCAGCTTGATCGCTGCCACGACGGTTGGGTGCGACGCTGGATGCCTGCTTGCGAATGGTCTCGACTGCAATTCGCCACTTGGCCTCACACGCTCGACAATTGCAGCTTGGCAGAAATGAGCAGCTACGGCTTGACCGCCAGCAGATCCCACCAAGTGGGCCATCATATCCACAACGGCAGAACCACCTGCGCAGGTGGCAACATCTTGATTTTCCACGAACAGCTCCCATCTCGCAGGGACCGCCGCGCCGAACTCGGCGAGAAACTCCGATGCGTGGCCCCAATGAAGGGCGGCCTCAGTGACCAGACCGGCACGGGCGAGTTCGAACACGCCCCGTTCAATACCGACAATTCTCGCGCCTAAAGTCCGTTCCTTATTGAGAAAACGCCCGAGCAGTTTGGAAGTCTGGGGACTGACGCTTGAGGAAATGACATAGACACTTTCGAAAAAATTCCCCCGTCCTTCGCCGGACCTATGCAAAAAAGTAGAGTCCGCGGCGATTTTCACGCCCGCGTCGCTGACTACATCGGCCGAGTTCAGCGACATGACCCACCACCCGTATGCCGGCTCGGAGGAGCATTGGTTTGCGATCCTCAATGCCTCGAGGACAGCGGTGAAGGAAAACAGGTTGAATCCATCGGCGACAATGATGCACGCGCGGTGACGAGGTCGCACGGAATCATATACCAAAGGGCTATCAAGTTTTGGCGCATGTTGCATGGTTCGCAGTCCAAACTTCCGTTGAGCCATGAATTTGCCAAATGGCACATAAAGCCACATATAGCCACAGTTATATTGCACAAAATGTGGTTCTTATAGTGTCGTAAAAGTTCGAAACGCGATAAGCGAAGGTGTTGTGGCCTCGGCAGTGTGATCCGTCCGGACCCGAATGGAGATGGGACAGGTAGTTGCGGGAGATTGAATCCACCAGAGTTTGGCGCAATCACATGACCCGTAGGAAACGGGAAGGAGCTAAGATGTTGTCGCACGCACAAGCCACCGTGCGTAGCTCGGATTCAAACATAAAAAAGGGGATCGAGTTCATGAGAATGCTTCGAAAGACTGCAGCAATGCTGGCAGTTCTAACCGCACTCACGATCGCGACAGGCGCTGAGGCGAAGAGTTCCTGTGACGACATAGATAATCGATGCAAGCAGCCGCTCTCTACCGGCATCACAATGTCGTACATGGAGTTCGGGCCGAAAAGCGGTACGCCCGTCATTTTGATACATGGCCTGACGGATAGTGTTCGCTCATGGTCGACGACGATTCCCTTTCTCCTCCGATTTGACCGTAAGCTGCATATCTTTGCTGTCGATCTGCGCGGTCACGGCGGCAGCACGATGCCGCCGCGTAGGCTCTGCGCGACCGAGCCTGAATCGTGCTTTGAAGTGAAAGATTTCGCAGACGACGTAACCGCGTTCATGAAAGCGAAAAAAATCAACAGCACTTTCTTGGTAGGTCACTCGCTCGGCACCTTCGTCACTCAGGAAATCGCGCTCGACAGTCCTTCGATGGTCCGAGGCGCCGTTCTCGTTGCGACAGCCGCGAAGGCCACCGACAATGCTGTGCTGCGCGACTACGTGCTCAATGAGCCGGTAGAGGGAAGTTGGAAGAAGGCCCTTGAAGCAAGGGGTAAGAGATACCCTATCGACTTCTATGACGAAATTCCAGCGAGCGCCGATAAGGACGTGGAGAAGTGGTTGGCCGCGAACTGGGATGTCGATCCACTAGCTCCTGATAGCTTCTTGCGGCCCTATCTTCCCGAGACAGCCCATGTGCGACTCGGTACCTGGATCGGCGCCACCATGGCCCTGCTTGCAACTGATCATACTGAGCGCTTGAAAAAGCTGTCCGTTCCGACGTTCGTGATTTGGGGTTCTCAGGACAACATTTTCCCTGCTTCAGACCAAGAGCAGGTGAGGCAGCTTCTCACAGAAGCGGCCAAGCGTAGGGGCGGCCAAAACTTCTGGAAGCAGTATGGAATGATCCCCCTGCCTGCGTCAGGCGCGCAGGAGAGCGATGTCGGACATAATGTGCAATGGGGAGCACCCGAGGCGGTAGCAAAGGATATCGTTTCCTTTATCGAGACCGGAAAACCTCTGGATGCAAGGCCGGCAGCGAAGAAGACCTCGGACGGCTTCACGATTGTGGAGGTTAAAACTCCTGAGGGCTTTGTGGGCCTGAAGTAGTCGACGAAGGGCGATGCGGCGGTGGTTGCCTTCGCATCGCCGCGTGCCGGAGCGACAGACTACCACGTTTTCATTGGCGAGCCAGCACGGCCTTGGCCGCCAGCCACATCGAGCAATGCAAGTCCGGCATGCGAGCTCAACCCCATGCGGCACTTACCTAGGGAATACACGATATGGATTTTGAAGCACGGAGCTTCTTAACCTCCCTTTTCAAGGCGGCTGTAACGGCTGCCGACCCACTGAACGGTGTTGTGCGGCATCTTCCGGAAAGGCCGAAAGGCAAGACGGTGGTCGTCGGCGCGGGCAAAGGCGCGGCTCAGATGGCGCGCGCACTGGAGAGCATTTGGGACGGCCCACTGGAAGGCGTCGTCGTCACCAGATATGGCTATGGCTGTGAGACCAGACATGTGGAAGTCATCGAAGCTTCGCATCCAGTACCAGACTCTGCGGGGCTCGCCGCGTCGAAGCGCCTGATCGAGACGGTCAAGGATCTATCCGCCGATGACCTCGTCATCGCTCTCATCTGTGGCGGCGGCTCCGCTCTGCTCCCATCTCCGCCTCAAGGTCTGTCGCTTGAGGACGAAATTTCTTTGAACGAGACACTGCTGTCTTCGGGCGCGCCCATCTCCGCGATGAATGTCGTGCGTAAACATCTGTCAACTATCAAGGGCGGCCGCCTGGCGACGGCGACTAAAGCGCGCGTCGTGAGCCTCATAGTCTCTGACATTCCGGGCGACAATCCCGCCCATGTTGCATCGGGCCCTACTGTGCCGGATTACTCAACCCGACACGATGCTCTTGAGATCATTGCCCGATACGGCCTCACATTGCCGCTGGCGGCAATCGACCACCTAAACTCGGCGGCAGCCGACGCGCCGCGGCCCGACGATCCTGCGGTCGTACGCAACAGTCACCACGTTATCGCCTCGGCCGGCGTTTCTCTCGAGGCTGCCGCGCAACTCGCTAGAGCGAACGGCATAGAGGCGGCGATCCTGTCGGATGCCGTAGAGGGGGAAGCTCGCGAGGTGGCACTCGTGCACGCAGCCATCGCCAAGGAGATCCTTGCCCGCAATCGGCCGTTTTCCAAACCTGTTGTGATCCTCTCCGGTGGCGAGACGACGGTCACCATTCGAAAAATGGGCGGCAAAGGTGGGCGAAATGGCGAGTTCGCGTTGGCGGCGGCGATTGCGCTCGACGGGTACGATTTTCACCTCATCGCCGCCGACACCGATGGCATCGACGGCTCGGAGGCCAACGCCGGCGCCTTTGCCGATGGCACGACCGTCAAGCGACTGCGTTTGACGGCGCTGGACGCGCGACGCATTCTTGATGCCAACGACAGTTTCACGGCCTTCAACGCCATTGGCGACTTATTCGAAACAGGTCCGACCGGGACGAATGTCAACGATTTTAGGGCGATCTTGTTGAGCTGAGCCGAGATCAGCGTCGCGAAATACTGTGCTCTATCATCTTGCCGGCACACCATGAGGTAGTGCGGCTTTCGAAAAAGCTCGTTGAGCCTTGTGACCATCTCCGCCCGAACACTCACCACCCGACCCCGTTCGTCTGAGCCTCCACACACCGCCACCTTCCGCGCCGTATTAGCGATCACTTGTTTGATCGGTTGAATTTGTTTGAACGGGGGATCATCGCTGGCACGTCTCGACTCAAGTTTTAGCAATTGCCTTGCAGATCTGGAAAGCTGTGGTGCGATATGTGCGTATCAAACTGACACAACGGAATGGCGCGATGCACGAGACGGCTGCAGCTCTCAGCAAAACGAGATCAGAGATCATCAAGCTCCGCAAGGCAATGGTCGACAAGGCATTGGAACTCGCGACGAAGATCTCTGAACTTGAGAGCCAGATCGCCCCTGCTGATGCACGGGAATTCCTCGTCGCCCGATGCAATTTATCGCGATCAGAAATTGCCTTTTACGGAAAAGTGACGAGAAGGCTTGCGCCATACACCGATGTGCTCAGGAACAACGGTGTCTCCTACGACATGATCAGGAGCTTGGCTTCAGCGCGCGAAAGCGTGCGAGGCCGCGCACTGGCATCGATCGCCTCCGGTGCACGTTTCGACCTGTCCGACTTTCGCGTACTGCGAAAGCGGATCGCGGACGACGCAATGTCCGCGCGCGAAATTTCGGTCTCGATGCGCAAACGCATGATGCACGCTTTTGCAAAGCGACACGCGAAGACCGTGATTGCTGAATTCGAAACCGGTGCAACAGACCTGATGCACGAAATAGCTGGCTTGAACCCGTCGACTGTAGACGGCTCACCTTCCAGTTCGGCTGCCTCCATCGCCGACAAAGCTCAAAAGCTAATGCCGAAGTTTGAAGCAGCCTTCGGATCATCGCACGCCCGCCACGGCGACGCCGAATGGCGATCGCTCAAGCCCGCAGCCCGCGAGGTCGCGACAACCCATCGCGCATTGGGCAACCTCGCATCGGCGGCCGAAGGATCGCCACGGTCGCAGAAAATCCGGTCGCACATGCTTTCCACGCTCGCGACTGGCCCCCTTGGGACCTTGGCCCGATTTACCGGAAACGACCACTTCATGTCAGGGATTTTGCCGCCGCCCAGGCAACCGCTGACGAAGCTGCCGACAAAGCGCCTTCGGACCCTGGAACTGTGCGCGGGGGCCGGAGGTATGGCGATTGGGTTGGAAGCCGCCGGCTTTGAACACGTAGCCCTTATCGAGTTTGATAAAAACGCAGCGGCTACAATGAGACGCAATCGTCCTAACTGGCCCGTTGTCGAAAAGGATCTAACGACGATCGACTTCACCCAATATGCCGGCCAGATTGACCTCGTTTGCGGAGGTCTACCATGTCAACCCTACTCCGAAGAAGGCGAAGGCAAGGGACATGCGGACGAGAGAGATCTACTGCTTGAGGGCGCCCGCGCCGTACGTGAGATCCAGCCCAAAGCATTTCTCTTTGAAAATGTCCGTGGTGCTCTTTTCGCAAAACATTCCGACCAGATAGCGCGCTTTCTGAAGGAGTTGAACGAAGCGGGATACGATGTCCAGATCGTCGAAGTAAACACGCAAGACTACGGGATCGCGCAGAMCCGCCCTCGTATTTTGTTCATTGGACTTCGGACGCGCGACCGCCGCCACTTTGAAATGCCTAGCCGGTTCCCAGAGCGCCGTGCCAATGTCGGCGAGACTCTTTACGATCTGATGTCCGCCAATGGTTGGAGCGAAGCGAAAAATTGGGCCGAATATTGCCGAACCGCCACCTTTGAACTCGACGACGGCGCCGTCGTCCAAGGTGCGCAGGCGTTCACACTTCTTGGCAGAAAGGGTAAAGCGCGAAAATTGGAGGCACTCCGCTGGAAGCGCAGTGGTCTCGATCCGTCCGGCGTTCCTGACGCGGCCCCGACCGATGAGCTCGCCCGCAGAAATGGACCGGACTTTGTGCCGGGCTTGACGATCCGCATGAGGGCAGTTCTCCAAAACTTCCCGACCGAATTCGAGTTTGTCGGCGGAAAAGAATCGGTCGCAAAGCAGATTGGCAATGCTGTCGCTCCCAGGATGGCACAGGCATTCGGACTGGCTCTGTATTCCGCGCTGGAACATGTCGAATTTGATATCGAAGCCATGCTGTGGCCTGAGGACGTCCGCCGAAAACGTCCGATTATCGACCCACCACCATTGGAACCCTCTGTCGCGCTTCGAGAGGAAGTGGAAGCCTGACGATGTATTTGCTGATCGTGATCAGGCCTATCTGACCTCCCAAAGACTCGATGGGGTCGGCTCTGTTTGAATGAACCGAACCGGCGATGGATCGACATCTGTCGAGGGTTGTGCTGCTGCACCGCATGTTGTGTTTCCGCCACTCGTCGCGCCTCCATTTCGATTTAATCGAGGATGGCGCGCCGATTTCAACTTCACAACAGGTTTAATCCGCTCGCGCCCTATAGGCAGCCGCTCGGGCGGACATGCGTGTTATATGATTCCTATATTCGCAATTTCGGGAACCCGCGCAAGCAATTGAAAAATATACGTAATTTACGCCGATGAAAATTTACTTCACTACTTTTAGACAGAACTTCACTAGAATTCGAGCAAGTTTGAGCCGGAACGGGAGATTATTCGGGGAGTCGGAACAATAAAGCAGCGCAGTGCGGATTGCGCGACCAATAGATTTGCACTAGCAGGCGCCTTCCCCGCGGATATCTGAGTGGGCATCGAATCCGAGCCGTGATGAGAAAGCAGACGGTCAGTCGATTGTTCGGAGGATCCGAATAACAGTTCGGGAAATCCGATGAAGCGCACTTTGTGGGGACGCACTCTGATTCACCTGGTGGAACGACAGACAATCAACAAAAGGGGCCCGGACTTAACGGGGTCTTGCGTTCGAACTCTTAGTTGAAAAGCTCTGTTGATTGGCATGGCCGACAGCTCGGTCGGCATGGATCTGCGCCCGCCGATTGGCTATCGATATTCAATGGTCGATTTCTACATTAACCGCCGCCTAGTCATTGATCTCGAACACCTGTCAGAGCAGGAGGTTTTGGATCGCGGCTCGGTGTTTGTCGTCCTAGCTGAACCAGGAGCGGGTAAGACCGAGCTGCTAGGCGAGCTGGGTCGAATCTGGGGCGTGAAACCGGTCCGGGCAAGCCTGTTTCGCCATAGCTCTAGGACCGCGCAGACAACACCCTTGATTGTTGACGCCGTGGACGAAGCGGCGAGGATCGATCAGTCGGCAGTAGACCAAATAATTGTTCGGGCACGGGAGGCATGTGACGGTCGCGTCGTATTCGCCAGTAGATCGTCGGAATGGGCGGAAGACCGTACACGCTTGGTCAGGGATTGCTTCGGCACTGACCCGATAATCGTTAGAATCGAGGCGTTTTCTGACGAGGAGCAGAAGCGGCTTTTTGACACACATCTGCATGGCGAATCCTTTAGTGACTTTTCGAAAGAGGTCGAGCGTTTCGGGCTTTCAGATTTGCTGGGCAATCCGCAGTTTCTCAAGCTTCTCGCAGATGCATTTGTTCAGGGTGGTCGGCGCTTCAGTTCCAGAACTCAAATATTCGAGGATGCTGTCGACAGGCTTGCGCTCGAGCTAGGACCGATCGCTGGTCAAAGGCGCGCGCCCACGAAAGACATCGTCGCTGCCGCGTCCGAAATCATGGCGAAGCTCCTACTCTCGGGGACATCGGGCACAGCCACGAAAGAGCAGCAAGCAACCTCGGAGTTTCCCTACCTCCCGCTGCTGTTGAACTCCAAGGTAACTGAGTCATTCGCAGCGCTGGATACGAAACTATTCAAGCCTACCGCCCACTCCGACCATCACGAACCGGCCCACCGGATCGTCGCCGAATATTGCGCGGCGCGGTACATCGTTGGTCGGGTATCGGACGCTCGAAATCCACTACCACTTCGAAGAATTCTCGCCGTGATCGCACCCAATGGCTTCGTGCGCGACGAACTGAGGGGGCTGGTAGGATGGTTAGCAACGGTAGGTTCTGAGGCTATCCAGTGGAAAGCGGTGGAGTTGGATCCTTACGCAGTGCTGGGCAACGGCGATCCTTCGCGACTTGCTACTTCTTCGAAAAGACGCCTGCTCCAAGCGCTGGAAAAAGCGGCGTCGATGAACCCCGGCTTTCGGCGCGGCGATTACGTTCGAAAGTTCAGCGTCAACGGGTTCTTTTGCAACGAGGTGGCAGAGGATGTGGTCTGCCTTCTACGCAGGTTGTCTGTGAACTCGCCTCTTACCGACTTGCTTTTGGAACTCCTGGTGGTGGCCGGTGGTCCGACAGTGCTGGTTGGTGAAGTTAGCAAAATACTCCATGACGTCTCCGCAGCGCAGCACACGCGCGTCTGGGCGTCGCGTGCACTTATCAAAATTTCCGGACAAGAGCCTGAAGCAGATTTTCAAAGACTCCTCGACGAAGGAACAGCCGCGGCGTTAGGCGTGGCTGTTGATATGGTTCATGAAGCGGGAGCAGATGCGTTTTCTGACACACTGTTCGCGAAGTTTCTCGATGTCCTCATTCTCCACCTGCAGCCGCCACGTCGCATTCGTGACGACGCCATATGGATGGCTTCATTCGAGCTCAAGAATGTCCTGGCGAAGTTCGCACCCCAACGGATAGCTCTTCAACTAGATAGACTAACAGAGAACCTCGCTTGTTCTTGCGGTCGACCAAACCACGATTGTCAATGCAGGCGCGGCGTGAGCATTGTCGCTGGACGACTGCTCGACCGCTATTTCACGGACATAGTGGGTCCACACCATCCGCAAAATGTTTGGAAGTGGATCCGGGCGCTTTGGTATGAACATCAGGGAGACGCCAAGACCAACGCCGCAATTCGGTTACTCGTGAACGACGACGGACTTCGCCACTATGTACATAGGCTAGCGTTCATCAATGCCGACAGCATTGACACAGCATGGGATATTCGATGGAGCCTTTGGGATGGTCATCACCACAGTGGATTGTTGCTGAGGAGCGACGATGACCGATTGCTGACTGACTACGCGTTCGAAATCAACAACGTGCATGTCTGGGCTGTCCTATGGCATCGGCCGCGCTCCTCAGGCGAGAACCAAGGCCCGGATGAGCGCCGTCGGCGTCTGCGAGAGCAAGCAGCACAAAAGCCGACTTTCGCGGCGGAATGGGCGCGGCGAGAGAGGCGCTTCCGACTGCAGTTCGCAGAGGATCGGTCGACGAAAAGCAGACGTCTCCGTCGGAGGGAGAGGAAAGACAGGCAGCAAGAGCTTCAGTATCAGGCGAAGCTATTTCAAGAACGTGAACTTATAGAAAGCGGTCGAGACTGGGGATGGGTCAACTATTTCACCAACCGATATCTCTCCGACCGAGCGAGCCTCTCCGATTCAAACGGAGAAAAAGTGATTGCCGAGAATTGTCTAAAAAACTGTCTCCACCATCTCGCCGTGCCATCATTGGCCCAGCTCGCTGTTGGGCGAAATCTTCGAGGCGCACGCGCTGCTTTTGCATCGACTTGGATCCACTCCTGTGAGGGAGGGGCTTTGGACCGGATCGACACGCCGTTTCTGCTTGCCGCTTATGTGGAAGCGAACAGATCTGGCTGGATGGACGAAAGCGAATTCAAAGGATTCGAGCATGAGCTCGAAAAACGTCTTTTCAAAACCGTCAGCGACGTGGAGGCCTTTGCTCGGGGCTACATAGAACCTGGGCTGATGGGGCCGAGGGAAGGATTCACGCACGTCTGGTGGCTCGTCAGAACGCAATTGTGCTCGACGTTTCGTTCGGAACTGGCGCGGGAATGGTTGTGGAGATTCCCAGACATGCCCGCCTCTGCTCAGGAGACACTGTTCAACTTGGCTATAATGACGAAAGATCGCCATAGCCTTCTGGCACTGATTGGCGAGCGCGCGCGTGCTGAGGCATGGTCGGATGGCGAAATGGCTGCCGAAGCTAACGATCGCCATTTGGACAGGCGCTTCTGGAGGATCAGGAGGTTTTTCTTTGAAAGTGAGGATAACGACGGATGGGACGATCTTAGGTTCGACCCTAAATCAATTTTCGCCATCGATGACAAAGCCGGGCGCCTAAGCGACGGGAACAAGGGCTGGCCAGGCCTTTCTGCAGAAAAGATTTACAAGATCCTCGACGCTTTCGTCGAGGAGTGGCCAGAGGTTCACCTTCCCAATACCTGGGGCACAGGAGATCCAGATGAACAGCGCGCCTACCGCTTCCTGCGAGACGAGGTTTGGAGGATAAGTCGCGACGCTCCTGATCGCGCGTTACCGGTGCTTGATCGACTAATTGCCGATCGGCGGTTCGCCGGTTTCGACGAGGCACTATCGACGATGCGTGCGGAAACTCTCAAAAAATTGGCGCTTTCAGGCTTTACTGCACCGACTGCCAGGGAGATTTCATCGCTGTTCGACGTCGCAGGCGTCGCAAGCGTGGAAGATTTGCGGGCACTCATGGTGGAAGAGCTGGAAAATCTTCAGGATTGGCTTCGTACTGCGGAGACTGACGCGCTCGAAACTTATTACCGTGACGACTTGCACGTCGACGAAAACACTGCGCGCAATCGCGTTGTGGACGTACTGAGGCACCGTATGACGGCCATGAACATGCCAATCGTGATCGAGCATCACATGGCGGACAGTAATCGATGTGATTTCACAGCATCCGCAATGATCGAGGGACGGCGCCGTCTTCTCGTGGTTGAAGCAAAGGGGCAGTGGCACCCTAAACTATTTTCGGCCGCCGCGGAGCAATTAAACGAACGCTACGCCACCCATCACGATGCTGAGTCCCAAGGCGTGTATTTGGTTTTCTGGTTTGGACCTGACGTCAAAGTCGCCGATCGCGTCGGCCACGATCTGCGAACCGCGAGTGATCTTCGCACGCGGATTGAGGAAACGATGCCGGCGGAACTGCGAGCGTTCATAGATGTAGTCGTGTTGGACGTGTCTCGGCACCCGTCTGGAGAGAAATATCCTCCTCGTTCAAGTGTCTCTGCGCAGAGAAATGCCTAATGTCGCCACGCTATAGAAGGTTTCATTATCCGCACGGAGGAGCGTCGAGCTGAAGGGACGAAAACTTTGCGTTTATCGATCCACTTTTTGGTTCTATCGATCCAAAAAGTGGATCGTAACCGGTGTCCCGCTCTCACGTTGTCCTCGCTCGATCTGATCTGTGTCGAACAAGCCCTGATGACGATGGAACTGCCGGGCGCCGGCCGCGAGGGAGCAGTCTGAGGCGGTGTCGCTTCACGCCTTTACGTAGACCCAGGCTTTTGTGCCCGAGGCGAGCACAACTTCGATCCGCTTGTAGTCGGACACCTCGTAAGCGTCCGCAGCCTCGAGCTCAGCAGCCGTGATATCGAAGACTGTGCCGGCGATCGCGTCGCCGTAGCTGTCCGACAGAATAACAATCGGGTGAAACCGCTCGCCGCTCTTCGCGAGCACATCAGGGTCGGTGATTTCTACCATCTCTTTGCGGAAACCCGGCATGGCGTCAGGTCGCCCGGTGAGGAGCCGCCCAAACGACGACATCTGGACGTTTTCCAACTGCAAAGTGCCGTAGGAAAAAAGGTGGATCTTCGGGTCGGACATGAACGCCTCTATGTGCTTGCGGCCGAAAACTTCTGAGTTGCAACCGCCGTGCTGGTCGATATATCCGTTGGAATATAGCGATCACCTTAGCGGCGCAACAGCGGCTGGCCGCCGGCAGGCTTAAGCAGGGAGTATGGATTTGACGTTCGAGATAATTGTTTCGCAGGGACGCATCGCCGACCGAACACCTGGTGCCATCACGGGCGCGGCCAAGACGGCGAAGGCCCTTCAGGATCTAACCGGACTGTCTGCGTGCTCCATCGGAACGCCGTCACCGGCCAAACAGGACGACTGGTCGAACAGCCTGCCGGACGCGCGCGACAGTCTGTCCAAGCTCCAGACCGAGGTGGTCGATATCTTCGGCCGCGGCAACACGCCATTGATGGCCATGAACACCTGCTCCGCGAGCTTGGCGACATTGCCGGTTGTTGCGCGTCTATTTCCCGAAGCGACAATCCTCTGGATCGATGCGCATGGTGACTTCAATACGCCGGACACCACCGAGAGCGGATACCTGGGTGGCATGGTCCTCGCCGCGGTGTGTGGTTTCTGGGAAAGCGGCTTTGGCCAAGGCGTGGATCCCACCAGGATCGTAATTGCAGGAGCAAGAGATATCGATCCTGTGGAAGCTAGACTGCTCGAGCGCGCTGGTGTCCGATCCCTTTCACCGACGCAAACTAATCCGGACTCGATCCTGTCGATTATCGGCGATCGCCCTGTATGGATCCATATCGATTGGGATTCAATGGAACCTGGCTTCGTACCTGCCGCCTACGCCGTGCGGGATGGCCTGCTGCCGAAGACGCTGCGCACCATATTCGAGAAAATTCCGGCACAGCAGATCGTCGGCATTGAACTCGCCGAGTTCGAGGCATCTGGCGATGACGATAAGGATGCATCCGCGCTCGGCGTCCTGATCGATGCGATATCACCATTGCTCGGATCGAGGTGATTCATGCACTACGCCGAATTCAAGCTCAACGAGCCCGACCTGATCCCAGCCATGGTTTCAGCCTTCCCCTTTGCGACCATCATGGTCAACGGCCCGACCTCTCCGCTCGCTGTGCACGCGCCGGCAACCTTGAGCACTGGCGCCGATGGCTCTGAGAGCCTGGAGTTTCATATTGCCGTGGCAAATCCGGCGTTCGAGACGATGCAGACGGATCCTTTCGTCACCGTATGTTTTCACGGGCCATCGACAGCGATCTCGCCCAGTTGGTACGAGGGCCGCTTCCCCACCAGGGACGCCGACCGGAGCCGGACCGCACCGACATACAACTACCTGAACCTCGTCGTGACCGGGCGCGTGACGCCATTGAACACGACCGAGCTTCGAGACCAGATAAGAGACCTGGTCCAAAAGCTCGAACCGGGTGGCGGCTGGCAGTTCCACGAAATCGCTACCGAAACCTATGCGGCGTGGTCTGCACTCATTCGCGGGTTTCGCGTCAGGATCGAAACAGCCGATTTGACCGCCAAGCTCAGTCAAGAGCAGAATGTCGAAGATCGTCTTGGAATAGCCAAGGGACTGCGCCGTCGGTCAGGGTTCATGGATGATGCAATGGCAGGGCTAGTTGAAGGATTCGATGGGTCCGCCGGCTCGCTCACGTCTTTGATCTGTGCGCGATAACAAATCTAAGTTTGACGGGATCAGGCTTAGTCCTCGTGAGCCTGTCCCCGCCCTTGCGAGCGCCCAATGCGCAGTCTCCGTCAGCCGAAGGTAAAGGCGTAGGCTTGTACGCCGGGATCGAGGAAGCGAATCTCGAACGTATGATCGGCTACTGGCCCGCGCTGGCGCAAAAGCTGATAAAGTCGCTGCCCGGTCACCGTGCCGTTCCCATCCGCATCGGTATCGACACCATGGCTGTCGCCCGGCGCCTTCCCATCGACCGTGACCTTGAAGCGCACGGGCCTGCCATCGACGCCGGGGCCGAGGACAAGGTGCAGATCGCGGGCGTGGAAACGAAAGTACACGCTGCCGTCCTTGTCGTTCAGATCCGCGTTCTCAGCGCCGACGGTCCAGTTCCCCGTCAGTCCCCATTCGTTCAGGCGAGGTTCGGCGGCGGTATAGACGTGCGGCGCGTCGTTGGTGGTGCCCTTGGCATCGACGAAGTGCTCCGAGCGCTGCCAGCCGACATAGGTTTCAGGAGACTGGACATCGCTCGCGTTGGAGGCTGCTTCGGCACCCGTCGCTATCACGTCAACGACATCGCCGGCCACGTTTGACTTGCCGGCCTCCGCAAGGAGCTGCTGGATGACCCTCTCGGACTGGTCATACTCGCCTTCCCCAAAATGGTGATGCCGCACGCGCCCTTGAGCATCGATGAAATAATGCGCCGGCCAGTACTGATTGTCGAAAGCGCGCCAAATGGCGTAGTCGTTGTCGATCGCCACCGGATAGGCGATGCCGAGATCGCCGACCGCCTTCTTCACGTTGTCGACGTTCTTCTCGAAAGCGAACTCCGGCGCATGCACGCCGATCACGACCAGTCCCTGATCCTTGTACTTCTCAGCCCAAGCTTTAACGTACGGGATGGCGCGGATGCAGTTGATGCAGGAATAGGTCCAGAAATCAACGAGGATGACCTTGCCCTTTAACGCGGAGACAGAAAGCGGTTGCGAGTTCAACCACTGAACGGCACCGTCGAGCGACGGCATGGTGCCTTCGACAGGGAGGACGTCGGCGCCAGCCTTCGGTTTTGCCTGCATCATCATCGCATTCGACCCGCTCATCATGGCCGGGTTGCCGCTCATCATCATGGCGCCTGTATCATTCTTGCTCATGACGACCGAGGATGGATGCCGCGGCTGGAGACTGTCGATCAGGCGTTGCTCCAGCGACGCCGTACTTGCAACGGAGGCCCGCGTCAGAAATCCGGTGTCCAGGCCCAGTCCGATGGCGACGACAGCGACCAAGACGGCAATGCCTACGCCGCGCCGCAGCCACTCGCCGACGCCGAGGGACCGTTTCATGACCTGGTACACCCTGCCGCCGACGAGCAGTGCCAGGGCAAGTGAGGTCGCCGCGCCGAGTGCATAGAAAAGCAGGAGCAGCGTGGTGCCGACACTTGCGCCTTGCAAAGCAGCGCCGGTGAGGATGAGGCCGAGAACCGGGCCGGCGCAAGGCGCCCACAAGAGACCCGTGGCAATACCGAGAAGAAGCGACGAGACGATTGTCGATCCACTCGTCCGGGCATCCTTGTCGGCAGACTGCGAAAGACGCGCGCCCAGCGAAACGATGGGGCGCGTCAAACGGTCGGAGAGTGCTGGGAACAGCAGGACAATGCCAAATGCCGCAAGCAAAGCCATTGCCGCGTAGCGACCATATTCGTTCGCCCGTACCGCCCATCCGCCGCCCAAGGCGGCAAGCGTTGCGACAGCGGCAAATGTCGCCGCCATGCCCACGAGCATGGGCAGGGTGCTACGCATGAAAGGCTGCCCAGCGCGGGCGAAAACGAACGGCAGCACCGGAAGAATGCAAGGACTGACGATCGTCAGGACGCCGCCGAGATATGCAAGGATGAAGAGGATCATGGAATGGTCTCTGTGCGATCAGGCCGAAGCCGGATGAAAAGTCATGGCGACGCCGTTCATGCAGTAGCGAAGACCGGTAGGCTTCGGACCGTCATCGAAGACATGGCCGAGATGACCGCCGCACCGACTGCAGTGAACCTCGGTGCGGGCCATGCCGAACGAGGTATCCGTCGTCGTTGCCACCGCACCATCGAGCGGCACCCAGAAACTGGGCCAGCCCGTGCCGCTTTCGAATTTCGTGGTCGATGAAAATGCGTCCTGCTCGCAGCCCGCGCAGGCGAAGTTGCCCTTGCGGTGTTCCTTGAGGAGCGGGCTGGTGAACGGGTATTCGGTTCCTTCCTTGCGGAGAACGGAATATTGATCCGCGGACAACAGTTTTTGCCATTCCGCATCCGTATGCGACACGGCAAAGCTTTCCGCGGCTATGGCCCTGCCTGTGAAACCGAAGCGAAGTGCGAGGATGCCGAGCCCCGCACCGGTAAGAACGTGACGTCTGTTGACCATAGTCGTGATCTCCTCGCGTAGCCCACTGCGCCCGGACGTAGGACGCGTTGAGGGTGTTTAACTCTGGATCGCTATATCGTCGTGAATATAGCGATACTCAGCTCTACGCGAGAAGAGCTCGTTTTGTTACGGCGCGGCGACGACAATAAAATGTGATCTGGGAACAGCCGGCCAGACAGATCACGGCCAGAGTTGTCCACGCAGCTAGATATCCACGCGTTCCGCTTGGTCGGTCTCGACTGAAGAAATTCATCAAGGTGGCCGGGTACCGCGCCGCTCAGACATCTTGCGTCGTGCCCGCCTCGTGACGCCAGCTCCTTCCATCACCTCCTTTAAGGACGGGGACGGCTCCACAATGACTTCAGCTAGATCATCGAGAGAAATGAGACAGACAAAACCACCTTCTGTCTCGATAACGACCGGGGACCCATTTTCGGCTGTTACCGACAGAAGGTAGAGGCTGCGCCTTGCTAGTCTTAGTTTGAGTGGCACCCCTCCAGCTTCCAAGATTGCAGCGGCCACTGCGGGACGGGCTACCGGAGGTGGTTTCTGCTTTAGAGTGCGAACGATCATCTTCCACGGCGGTCTCATGCTGCAAGATCCTCCGTTTCAGCCAAGATTTTCGCTACCTCCATGCCTTCGGCATGTCCCCGCCTTTCCAGGAGCTCAGCGAGCACCTCGATCGCCGCGCGGCGTCGCCTCACGATCTCGCGGGCTCGTGCCATTTCTCGTACGAGCACCCGCTCGACGCGTAGGGCGATATCCGGATTGCTGCTACGGAGGCGATCTCGGAGCAGAGGCGTGCCAGCCTCGAAATAGGACAGCCCCTCGCCCATGCCGAAAGAGATTTCCATTTCAGTGGCGTGTCCGTCGTCGAATGATTTGAGACTTTTTGGTCTTTGGAAGAGTGGAGTTTCCGGCTCGGTTTGCGGGTTGATTTAAGCCGCTTTGGCGTGGTG
>BFBZ01000846.1_pt1 | contig 24075 bp, 23 predicted proteins | sample 1888401 | NCBI WGS metagenome assembly BFBZ01 (sample SAMD00112614, study PRJDB3348) | symbiont metagenome | host: Chara braunii
CTCGTCGAGGGAGCATTTCGAGATGATCGAAGCAATTCGCAAACGAGAAGGCACTGAATTGAAGCGGCTGTTCAAGGCACACATCGTGCAGCCCGGATCCGGCGCGTAATGAGGAAAGGGCGGCGTTGTCAATTTTATGCCGCACGGCTCAATTCCTATGGCCTCACGGAATTGGAGAGATTGTACGTTCAAGACACCCGCAATCTTAAACGCAGCGGCGTTTTTAACTAATACGGCGCTGGTTCAAATCCTTTCAAGACCTCACACTTTCGAAGTCAAGAGGTTGTCCTGGGTATGCGGCACGTCGAGGGAATAGGCGGGCACTCGACCGCGGGTGATAGCCACGAGTTGGCGCGTAGGATCCGACCGTCAAAATGCCTAGCGCTGACCAATCGATGGGCTGAACACCATGAGGCTCAGTATCTCGAAAAGCACCTGAGCGGCAGCATGCGCGGTATTGGTCGTTGCGTCGTATTGCGGTGCAACCTCGACGACGTCGCCGCCCACCAGATTTATGCCCTTCAGCCCGCGTATCAACTCAAGAACTTCCCGTGTAGTCAATCCACCGATCTCCGGCGTGCCCGTGCCTGGCGCAAAGCTTGGATCGAGACTGTCAATGTCGAATGAGAGATAGGTCGGTCCGTCGCCGACGATGGATTTCGCCTTGGCGACAATGGCCGCGATCCCCATCCCGCTGATGTCCTCTGCGTGGATAACCGTCATTCCAGACGCATAGGAGAATTCCCACAAATATTCCGCCGAACCACGGATGCCGATCTGGATCGTCCTTGTCGGATCGAGCACACCGTCGAGTACTGCGTTTCGGAATGGTCCGCCATGATGAAACTTCGTCTGATCGAAGGCGCCGCTTGTATCGCAATGGGCATCGATATGGATGAGACCGACCGGTTGCTGCCGACCGACGGCCTTCAGGATCGGGTGGGTGATGGAATGATCACCTCCAACGGAGAGCGGCGCAACGCCGGCATCGACAATCTGGCCGATACGCTTTTCTATGTCGGCGTGACTGAGCTCCAGCCGATAGCGGCTCTGGAACGATATGTCGCCTATGTCGGCGACCCGTAGATCGAAAACCGGCGCCGTTCCAAGGACGTGATTGTACGGGCCTATCCTTTCGATGGTGCGAAGTGCGCGCGGTCCGAAGCGGGAGCCTGGGCGATTGGTGACGCCGAGATCCATCGGGATTCCCGTTATCGCGACCTGGAGATTGCCAAAGTCCGGCTCATCGGCGGCAGTCTGCATGTAGGGTGCGCTGAGGAAGGTCGGCACTCCAGAATATGGCGCCAGCCTCGTGCCGTTCTTCGAGATGATCCTCTCCGCCACTTTGCGAAATTTCTCATCGAATATCTCGCCACCATTGGCGTCTGCAAATTCCGCGCGCAGCTGTTCGAGCCGCATTTTGTCCCACACCATGCGCATGCGTCTCCGCTCGGGGTCCGTCTCAGCCAACAAAGAGGTTGAGAACGCAATTGGTATCGTTGTAGCAATCGGTATCAAAGAGAAATCGATATGACCGTCGCAAAATCCAATTCACTCGTTGCCCGCCTCTCTGCCCCGCCCATTCCCTCCGTCATCGCCTGGGGCCGCGAATATAAGGGAGGAAAAGGACCACTCATCGATCTGTCGCAAGCCGTGCCCGGCTATCCCGCGCATCCGGAGATGCTGCGGCTTCTTGGCGAGGCGGCCGGACAACAGGTCATGACGGGATATGGGCCGATCGAAGGCGAACCTCTCTTGCGAGCTGCCTATGCGGCGCATCTTGCCGAGCTTTACGGCGCCGAGCTTTCCGCCGGCAATATCCACATTACTGCCGGCTGCAATCAGGCTTTCATGTGTACGGCGATCGCGCTCGCGGGAGCAGACGATACCGTAGCACTTACCAATCCCTTCTATTTCAACCATGATACGACGCTGTCGATGCTGGGCATCGGGAGGCAATTGGTCCATTGCGATCCTGCCGCCGGCTTTCTTCCCGATTTGCGGTCGGCCGAGGTTGCACTTGCGGCCGGTGCAAAGATGCTGGCCGTCGTTACGCCCAACAATCCGACAGGAGCCGTCTATCCGCCGAGCCTGCTTCACGAGCTGTTTGTGCTTTGCCGCAAACATGGTGCCTGGCTGGTCCTCGATGAAACCTATCGCGACTTCCTGGCCGAGGGTTACGGCCGCCCACACTTTCTTCTGTCTGAGCCTGGTTGGGAGGATACGCTCGTTCTTCTCTACAGCTTTTCGAAATCCTTCTGCATTCCCGGCCATCGACTGGGTGCCATCACGGCGGGACCTAGGCTAATCGCCGAGATCGCGAAGGTGATGGACAACATGCAGATCTGCGCACCGCGTTCGGCCCAGATCGCAGTTGCAGAGGCTCTGCCTGTCCTCGCCGATTGGCGAGCCGGCAACAGGCTGGAGATTGCTCGCCGCGCGGATGCGTTGAGACTGGTCGTGTCACGGCTGGCAGACTGGGAGATTGCAGCGATCGGCGCCTATTTCGCCTTCGTTCGCCATCCCTTTGCCGATCGGTCATCGTCCGAGGTCGCTGAACGGCTTGCCAGGGAGGCTGGCGTTGTCTGCATCCCCGGAGCTTATTTCGGCGAAGGGCAGGAGCGTTACCTCAGACTTGCCTTCGCAAACGCGGATATCGGCTCGATAGAGCTATTGTCGCAACGGCTCGGCTAGGCGGTGGCGATCAACCTCTGCCGGAAGGTCATGATAATCGCCTTGCCAATAGAGAAGCGGTCCGATGCCGTTCCGGATTTCGATCGCGCGGATATGCCCGATCAGAATGGCATGGGAATGATGGTGAAATGCGGTTTCGAGCTCGCAGTCCAGGACCGTGAGGGCATTTTCGAGTACCGGTGCGCCGGTCTTGAGGCGATACCATCCCGCACCGCTGTAGCGTTCAACGCCCTTGCGCCCATCAAGGCCGGCGAAGGATTGCGCCACCTGCCGCTGGTCGGCCGCAAGCACGTTGACGCAGAAGCAGCCATAGCGCTGCAGTACCGGCCATGAGGACGAGGCGCGGTTGACGCTGACGATGACGGAAGGCGGTTCCCCCGAAAACGAGGAGACCGATGTTGCGGTGAAGCCGGTACGGTCTTGTCCGTCTCCGACGGTAATCACGCTGACCGCACCGGCCAGATGGCGCATCGCAAGCTTGAATTCGGTGTCGGTGATCAAGGCCTTATCGTTCATCTGACTGGCGCTTGCGTTTTGGCATAGCGGTTTGCCGGCGTCGAAAGACCGAGGTTTTCGCGCAAGGTCTTGCCCTCGTATTCCTCACGGAACAGGCCGCGGCGGCGAAGTTCCGGCAAGACAAGCCGCACGAAGTCGTCGAGACTGGACGGCAAGGTCGGAAACATCAGGATAAAGCCGTCAGCGGCGCGCGTCTCGAACCACTCCTCCATGAAGTCGGCGATCTGAGCCGGCGTACCCGTTATGCCGTTTCCGGTATGCTTTTCGGCATAGTGCCGGATGAGTTCGCCGACGGTGTGCCCGCTCTTGACGAAATCGACCAATTCGTCGAACAGGGCACGTGATCCCTTTGGCGCTGCCGGTAGCCGATCCATCGGGAATGGCTGGTCGAGCGCCACGTCGCGCAGGTCCGCCTCCAGGAATTCGGAGAGCATTAGCCGCCCAACATCGGGATGCATCTTGTCGATCAGATAGTCCACCTTCGCCTTTGCCTCGGCCTCGGTTTCCCCGACATTGATAACGATGCCCGGCATGATTTTCAGGTCGTCCGCATCGCGCCCATAGGCGGCCATCCGGCCTTTGACATTTTCGTAGAAGCTTCGGTTTCGCTCGATATTCGACGCCAGGCTGAAGACGATCTCAGCTGTGCGTGCCGCCATGTCCATACCGGGTTCCGAACCGCCCGCCTGGGCGATGACAGGACGACCCTGTGGCGTTCGCGCGATGTTGAGCGGACCGCGAACCTGGAAGTGCTTACCTTTGTGGTTGAGGGTGTGGTGCTTGTCCTTGTCGTAGTAGACGCCGCTTTCGCGATCGAGAAGGAGCGCGCCTTCCTCGAAACTATCCCAAAGGCCAAAGACGACATCGACGAATTCGTTGCCGCGCTCGTAACGCAGCGCGTGCGGATCGAGCCCTTCGCGGTTGAAGTTGTAGCCGGTCTCGTCATGGTCGGAGGTGACGACATTCCAGCAGGCGCGGCCCTTGCTCAGATGGTCGATTGAGGAAAACAGGCGCGCGACATTGTACGGCTCATAGTAGCTCGTCGAAAGCGTCGCCACGAGACCGAGATCGTTGGTCGTAACAGCCAACGCTGAAAGCAGCGAGAGGGGTTCGAAGCGGTTCATCTTGGTTGGAATGCGGGCAAGTGCGCTCGGGTCGCCGACAGCGGCGGCAGGAGAATCCGCCATGAACATGAAATCGAATTTGGCTGCCTCGGATCGTTTGGCGACATCGAGCAGATGAGCGAAGTCATTGGCGCCTTTGACATCGCTTTCCGGATGCAGCCAGGAGGCGGGGTGAAAGCCGAATGTATAGACGAAAGTCCCGAGTTTCATCTTGTCGGTCCGTGCCATCGAGCTCTCCCACTATGTCGGTCACACGCCCTATTGAAGGCGAATGTGCAAATTATCGCCAGGCGCAGATTTTCATCAATGTCGTGCAGCTGGGTTCCGTTTTAGTTTTTCTAAAGTGTTGAATTCGGCGCAGACGCCAGGGCCTGCTGACGGGAAATGGCAATGAGCCAATCGCGGAACTGGCGTCCGTGCGGTTTTTGCAAGGCCGCCCGGTCCCAGGCGAGAAAGTAGCTTTCGCGCAATGGAATGCGTGTGTCGACGGGAATGACGAGCGTTTGCGCCTCGAGCTCATCGGCAATCATCGACATCTGTGCGAGGACGACGCCGCGTTTGTTAACGGCGGCATCGATGGCGCTGCTCGACAGGGTGAAGGAAAGGCCCGCAGTACTCTCCTCGAGTGTAACTCCCGTTTTTGCGGCGAATTCGCGCCAACTCGGATAGGGCGTAAAATGCCGCTCCCATTCGACATGCAGGAGTGGATATTCGAGAAGCCGTGCGACAGAGGGCGCCTTGCCCTTGATCAGTGCCGGCGAGCAGGCGGGTACGACCCAATCACGAAACAACTCCGTATAATGTTCATGCTGAAGCACATCCGATCCGTAACTGATGCGGAAATCGATATCGTCGAACCCCATGCGCGGTTCCTTGTCACGGCCGACGACCCTGACATGCGCATTCGGATGAAGGGCCTGCCAGTCGAAGATCCGGCGCGCTATCCATTTGTTGACGACGGAAGACAGGGCGCTGAGAACCAGGGCATTTTCGTTGCGTGCTCGCTCCAAAATCTGTTCTGCCAATGCGAATTGCTCGAAGCCCTTCGATATTTCCTGATGATAGAGCCGCCCCCATTGGGTAAGTTCCGCGGTGCGGCCGTTGCGCTCCAGCAAGGTGACGCCGAGAAAGCTCTCGATCTTTCGGATCTGTTGGCTGACCGCGCCGGGGGAAACCTTCAGCTCCAGGGCGGCGGCGCTGACGCCACCACAACGGCCGACGGCTTCGAAGGCTTGCAAGCCCTTGAGTGGAACCGCCCTGATAGCCTGTTTTTCGGTCAAGAGATGCTTCTCCGTGGCAGTTGATCCATGACGCCTCTCTCAGTCGGATGAAAGTCGCCGGCGAACTGAAACCGGTCGCCGGGATGGATGATCTCGACGTAAGTGACCGTGCGGCTGTTCTGCCATGTCTGTCGGATGAGTCTGAGGCAGGCCTCGCCACGCTCGGTTTCGAGCAGACGCGCCGTGACGGCATCGGTCGAAAAGGCACGAATGACATGCCTCGCCTTCGACCATGGCACTAGGTCCAGCAACCATTTGCCGGGCGGAACCATAGCAAAGCTTTCGGTTCGGGCTGATGGAACCATCGCGAGCATGATGATGCGTCGCTCCAGCGCGATCGGTTTGGCGTCCACCACATGCAAGCAGTGAACCCGCAGGATTTCGGCTCCTGCTGTTTCGCCAAGTTGCGTCGCGGTGCTGGCATCCAGCGTTTCGATCCTTCGCATGAGGATCCTGTAGCTATGGTCATGCCCCGCCAACGCAGCTTCCGTTGAAATGTCCTGAATGTCCATCACCGTGCGGTCGATCTGCGGCGAGGCGACGAAAGAACCAATCTTGCGGCGGCGTATGATGACACCACGTTCCGCCAGGGCTGAAAGCGCCTTGTTCACGGTCATCCGGGAGCATTGATACTCCTTCAGCAACTCGTGCTCGGAGGGTATGCGGTGACCGGGCGGCCAGGCGCCACTCATGATCCTGGCTTCGATGTCTTCGAAAATTCTCTGATGAATTGAGACCAACGCTCGCCTTGCTCCGATGACATGCAGTTTCCGTGAAAGCCGTTTTTGATGGGGCTATTACCATTACTAGGCACAAATATTGCTTCTATCGAGTTTTGCGTTTGACAGTGTAGGCCAGCCCGTATCTATTTGTATAGACAAAAGCGGATCATAGAAATCTGCTCGGCGGGACAACGCTTGGGGAACTTGAACCTTCCACCGGAAGGGCAAAAAACTGGAGAGAAAACATGAGGAAGAATTCGCTTCTGAAGGGGCTGGTTGGCGCAGCACTTTTGTTTGGTGCCACGATTTCGGCCCATGCGGCCGATACGCTTGCCGCCATCAAGGCCGCGGGTACGCTGAAGGTTGGCACCGAGACCGCCTTCGCACCATTCGATTTCATCGATGCCGGCAAACATGTCGGCTTGAACGTCGATCTATTCGATGAGATCGGCAAGGAACTCGGCGTAAAGATCGAATGGGTCACCTTGCCATGGGACGGCGTTTTCCCGGCGCTTGAAGCCGGCAAATTCGACGTCGTTGCCGGGCCGGCAACGATTACCAAGAAGCGCATGGAGCGTTATCGCTTTACGCCGCCGCTGGCTGAAGCAACGATTGCGATCCTGAAGAAGGCTGGTGACAAGACGATCAACAAGCCGGAAGACATCGCCGGCAAGAAGATCGGCGTTGGCAAGGCCACTGCCCAGCTCGATCAGCTCAAGGAGTTCTCTGACACGCTGCCGACGAAGGCCGATATCCGTGAGTATCCGGCCTTTACGGAATCCTATGCGGATCTCGCGGCCGGCCGCATCGCCGGCGTCGCCAACTCGCTGCCGAATATCGCTTTTGTCGCCAAACAGCGTGAAGGCACGTTCGAAGTCGTGCTGCCGCCCTTCGGCAAGAAATCCTATTTCGGCTTCATCGGCCTGAAGGATGCGGATCATGCGCCGTTGATGGACGCCATCGACGCCGCCATGCTGAAAATCAAGGCCGACGGCCGTATGGCGACGCTGCAAAAGAAGTGGTTCGGCGCGAGCTTTGATACGCCGGATTCCGTCAAGGACCCTGCATTCTGATCAATTTCCGGAAATCGGCCGTGCCCAGCTTTTGCCGGGGCATGGCCGATAAACGGGATCAAAGCGTCCTGATTACCAAGCGGGCGAAATCTCAATGTCCTTCGAGCTCTTTGGGTTGCTTCTGCAGGCGTCCATCTACACGGTGGCGATCAGCCTCGTGTCGATCTTTATCGGCTTTGCGATCGCGATCCTCATTTCGGGAATGCTGCTGACGAAGCGGAGCCTTTTTGTGCGACCTGCCCAGATTTTCATCAGCTTTTTTCGCGGTGTGCCGCTGCTGGTGCAATTGCTGTTGATCTATAATCTGCTTCCAGCCGTCGGAATCAATGTGCCAAGCATTGTTGCAGCGATTATCGGCCTGTCGCTATGCACGGCCGCGTATCAGGCGGAGAACCTGCGTGGCGGCTTTGCCAGCGTGCCTCTCGGCCTGGTGGAGTCGGCAGAGATGGTCGGGTTGACGCCGCGCCAGATCTTCCGCCGCATCAAGGTGCCAATTGCTCTGCGCCTGACATTTCCAGCTCTCGTCAACGAGGCGATCCTCATTCTGAAGGCATCATCGCTGGTCTCGGTCGTCGGTATTGTCGAGCTGACCCGCATGGCGCAGGATCTTGCCGGGAGCACCTTTCTGCCGCTGCAGATCTTCGCATCCGCTGGCCTTGTCTATCTCGCGATCAACTGGCTGGTGGCACTTGCCGGCGGCCTGATCGAAAGCAGATTGCCCGGGGTGCCGCGATGACCTTCGACATCAATGTGCTTATCGGGCAATGGCCCGCCATCCTCAGCGGTGCGGGCGTGACGATCCTGATCTGGATACTCGGCACCGTTGCGGCGGCCGTCATAGGCTTCCTGATGGCGATCGCCCGGCAATATGGCGGCATGGTGGTCGACACGATACTGGGTGCCATCGTGGCCGTGTTGCGCGGTACCCCGTTTCTCATCCAGATCTTCCTTGTCTACTATGGTGGCCCCTTCGTCGGCCTCGAGCTCGATCCTCTGCCTGCCGGTTTGATCGGTATTTCGATCTATGGCGCGGCCTATTTCAGCGAGATCTTCCGCTCCGGCTTTCAGGCCGTGCCGAAGGGGCATATCGAGGCAGGCGAATGCGTCGGCCTGACCCGGGGACAGATCATCAGCCGCATTCTCTTGCCTGAGATGACGATGCTGGTGCTACCACCGTCCGTGAACATGGTGGTCATCCTGATGAAGGAGACGGCGGTCCTGTCCATCATCACCGTTCCGGAGCTGACGGCAACGCTGAGCGCAATCGGATCGCAGCAATATGCCTTCGTCGAAGCGCTTTCTGCCCTGGCACTCTTCTACTGGGTACTCGTCGAAGTCACCGGTTGGCTTGGCAATCTTGCCGAAAAGAAACTCTCCAGATTCAGGTTTTTCAACGCATGAGCGTCCCCGCAATAGCAGTCCGCAATCTCGTCAAGACTTTCGGAGAGACCACAGTTCTTCATGGCATCGATCTTGCCATCGAACCGGGGCAGGTTTCCTGCCTCATCGGACCGTCCGGCTCCGGCAAGAGCACGCTTTTGCGCTGCATGGCTTTTCTCGAGGAGGCAACGCGCGGAACGATCTCCATCAACGGCGAGGTGCTTGGTTTCATCGAGGATGCGCAAGGACGGCGCGAGCGCGTTTCGGCTGGCGTCAACCGTGCCATCCGCGCGCAAATCGGCATGGTGTTCCAGCAGTTCAATCTTTGGCCGCATATGACCGCGCTCGGCAATGTCAGCGAGGCGCTGAAAATGGTTCACAAGATGAGCCGAAAGCAGGCTGAGGATGCGGCGATGGCGCAACTTGTCAAGGTCGGCCTGGAAGCGCGTGCCGGGCACTATCCCTCGCAGCTCTCAGGCGGACAGCAGCAGCGCGTGGCGATCGCCCGTGCACTGGCGTTAAAGCCGAAGATCATGCTGTTTGACGAGCCAACCTCATCGCTCGATCCGGAACTGACGGGCGAAGTGCTGAATGTGATGCGGGATCTGGCCGCCGAAGGCATGACGATGGTTGTCGTTTCACACGAGATAGGGTTCGCCGCAACAGTCGGCCAGCAGATCATCTTCCTCGACCACGGCAAGGTGCAGTTCACCGGGCCGCCACAGGCGGTTTTCAAGAAGCCGAGAAATCCGCGTCTGGAGCAGTTTCTCGATACCTATCTCGACCGTGGGGCGTCGATGCTGCTCTGACATCGAGTCAAGCGCGTCTTAAGCCGGCGCCAAGCTATTACTCCAGGGGACGTGCTTGGGGCCGGCTGCTCGCCGCAGATCTCCAGGCCATTGGCAGAGCCGAGATGAAAGCCGGTTTGGCGACCGGTGCATGTGATCATGTCTTCCACCAACCCACACGTCGAGGATATGTTACGCCAACGCGAACCCTGTAACTACGCAGTCATTTTTGAGGGATTACGTTTCCCTTCCCCAGCAGGCCCTTCGGGTGCGCGAGCACTTGCGCTTTCTCAAAGGTTTAACGCCAGGTAGATTGAGAAGCCGTCGGTTCTAATCCCTTCAAGAGCGGGAATTGTACACTCGCTCTTTGTTTGTCGAGTTCCGACGCGGGTCGCTGGCAGGTTCCTAAGCGCACTTCGATCTCGGCTGACCCCGTGTAGCCCTTTGCCGGGGTGTGAGGCAGCTTGAACGTGCTTAGTATCTTGCCTGGCGCCCACGTGAGCGATCATAGATATTGACTTCTGAGCCTGGGCTGACCACGGATTTGGTTGGCTTCGATCCGGCGCCGAAAGACCTGATCAAATCGGTCGAGTAAGCAGTTGCGGCCGGCGTCGACCGGGGCCTCGTTTCTCACGTTGAAATACAGTCGGGGCCAGGTGGCGAACGCCTTCTGGCCCCGACTGTTATCCCATCGCATTACTTTGCCGCCGCGACTGCCTTTTCGATGTAGATTTCCCGCAGGCGTTTGCTGACAGGGCCGATGACCCCGTCGCCGATGGTGGTTCCGTCGATCTCAAGGACGGCGGTCACGAAAGACGTGGCGGAGGTGATGAAAGCTTCCTTTGCAGCCAAGGCTTCCTGGATGGTGAAGGATCTTTCCTCCAGCGTGTAGCCGGATTCAGCGGCAAGCCGGAGAACGGCGGCGCGGGTAATGCCGTGCAGAATATCGAATGAGAGCTTGCGCGTGACGATCTTGTCGTCTGACGTCACGATATAGGCATTGGCCGAGGATGCCTCGGTGACATATCCGTCCTGTACGAGCCATGCGTCGTCAGCGCCAACCTGATAGGCCGCGTTCTTCGCCATCGACGGGTAAAGAAGCTGGACGGTCTTGATGTCGCGGCGGCCCCAACGGATGTCCGGCAGCGATATGATCTTCAGACCGCGTTTGGCGAGAGGGCTTTCGATGACCGGCCGGGATTGGGTGAACATGACGACCACCGGCGGCGTATCCTTGGACGGGAAATTGAAATCGCGATCGGCCGAGCCACGGGAAATCTGCATGTAGATCAGACCTTCGTCGACATTGTTGGCCGCCACCAGTTTGCGGTGAATGGCCAGGAGCTCGTCGACGGACATCGGCATCGCCATGTCGAGTTCCTGCAGAGAGCGCTGTAGCCGTGCCATGTGACCGTCGAAATCGACGAGCTTGCCGGCGAGCACGCAGGTGACTTCATAAATGGCATCCGCGAAAAGATAGCCGCGGTCGAAAATCGAGACCTTGGCTTCTGTTTCCGGGCAATATTGCCCGTTAACGTAGACAGTGCGTTGAGGTGACGTCATGTTCATCTAATTCCCAAAGAGGTTTGCTTGCATTGAAGAGGGGCGCATTGGCGGCATGCCGCCTTTAATATCCGCGCGCGAAGTCGACAATGGATGGAAGCGTGGCGGTGCGACGAAAGGTTCGAATGTTGTCCGCTACAAGCGCTGCCGCCGTATCCCGATCCGTCGGGGCGGAGATGTGCGGCAGCACGGTGATCCGGGGATGATCCCAAAAGGGTGCATCGGTGGGCAGTGGCTCCACATCGAAAACATCCAGAACCGCGTGGCTCAGACGGCCGGTATCGAGCGTCTGTAACAGATCTTCGCTCACCACGATCGGTCCACGGGCGAAATTGATCAGCGATGCATTCGCGGGCAGGAGCGCGAGCCTTTCTGCGTTCAGCAGCCCCCGCGTTTCTGGCGTCAGCGGCAGAAGGCATGTCAGGATGTCGGACCTACGCAGGACTGTATTCAGGCCATCGTCGCCGGAGAAGGTTTCGACCCCTTCGATGTCCTTAGCCGACCGGCTCCATCCAATCACCTTGAACCCGGCATCGGTCAGTCGATGCGCCGCAGCCTCACCCAGCGCGCCCAATCCGAGCAGGCCGACGGTGATCTGGTCCGGGCGTCGATAGGGCAATTGCTGCCAGCTGCGCTCCCGCTGAAAGCGGGCATAGGCCGGCATGTCGCGGAACAGATAATAGGTCCAGGCAAGGACGGCTTCGGCCATGGTGCGGCTCAATTGCGGGTCGACCAGACGCACGACGGGCACTGTACTATCGCCAATTTCACTGACGAGGCGTTCGACACCCGCCCAAAGGCTGTGAATCCAGGTCAAGCCGGGCAGGCGGGCGAGGTCCATCGGATCCGGGTTGGCGACGATGGCAACATCGATCGCCGCCCGGTCTTCTTCATCGAGGTGCCGGAACGAGACGATCTTTTCCTCCGGCATCCTCAGCGAGAGGGCATCGAGCCACAGGTGCTCGGCCTCATCGGAGATACGCGTTACCAGCGCAATCATTCGACGGTTTCCCTTTTCTCGCTCAATGCGCAAAAACGCTCTCGAAATCCTTGAAACCCTTGACTTCGATCGGGTTTCCGCTCGGATCAAAGAAGAACATGGTGCGCTGCTCGCCGGGCAGCCCTTCGAAGCGGACAACGGGCGGAATGTCGAATGCCGTGCCGGCGTCTTCCAGCCTCTTGGCAAGGGTAAACCAGTCGTCGAGCGCAAGGACGACGCCGAGATGGGGCATCATCACCATGTGATCGCCGACTTTGCCCGTGCGCGTCGTTTCGAACGGCTTGCCAAGGTGGAGGGAGATCTGATGGCCGAAGAAATCGAAATCGACCCATGTATCCGTGCTGCGACCCTCCTCGCAACCGAGCACGCCACCATAAAAGCGGCGGGCTTCATCGAGATTGGTGACATGATAGGCGAGATGAAAAAGTGAGCGCATGGTGATTGTTACCTGACTAAGTTTGAGTGACGGTAGTCGCTAGGATGTTGACGATGGACGCCGCTTGGCGGCTGATTCTAGAAATGCCACGATCAACGAATAGGGCATGTCGGCTCTCGATGATAATTCGGGATGTCCTTGCATGCCGATGAAGAAGGAGTGCCCGGGCACCTCGATGGCATCGACAATGGCGCCTGCAGAGCTCGACGCGGCAACGCGAAGCCCGGCGGTTTCAAGATCCGGCAGTAGAGCCGGGTTCAGTCGGAAGCGGTGATTGCAGCGGATCTGGCGCTCTGAACCAACGATTCCTGAAAGCTGCGTGCAAGGAGCGATGTCGATCCTCTGATCGCCAGTCCTATGGATCGGCAGAACATTCCCATCAGGGTCCCGCGCACCGGCCATCGGCACGAAGGTCTTGATCGTGGCATCGGGGTCGGCCTCCGCCAGATTGGCCGTGCTGCGACCAAAGGCCCGCCAGGCCACGGCCGTCGCCATCGTCTGCATGCCGAGGCACAGTCCAACCGTCGGCAGGCCGGATTCCAGGCTTGAGGCGGCGGCCGCGGTCTGGCCGGCAACGTTTTTCATGTCCGCCCCACCAGGCAACAGAATGCCGGACAGGCCCTCGAAAACGGCGGGATCTTCGAACTGGTTGATATGGACCGGATCGATGAAGCGCACATCGACCGGAATAGAAAGGCTGTCTGCTGCGTCCGCAAGACTTGCCAGCGCCGCCGGATAGACGTCGCGATGATCGCTCTCCGCCCCGATAAGGCCGATTGTCAGACCATCGCCCTCATGGAAGGGAGGTGCGCTCAACCCAATCCGTCCGAAGCGATCCCGCAGGGCAAGGACCTCCCGCGTCGCCGGGTCGAAAAAGCGATCGGAGTCCTCGCCAACGGTGATCACTTTCACCTCTATTCCAAGGGCCTGGGCAGCAGACGAGAGTGTCGCCGGCAAGTCTTGATCGACCAGAAATGCTGGATGGATCGGCACCACGAGGTTCTGCATCCGAGCAGCATCAAGAATAGTCTTCGCCGTGGCGACGGGCGGCACCTGCTTGCCCGAAAGCCGTTCGAACCAGCAGAGCCCACTCGGCCCAAGCCCGCCGCTTGCGATCACATGCTGCGCGGCATCGGCATGGAGCCTGGTATCGAAGCGGGCCTCGACATGCATGAAGCCGCATTGCCGCGCGGCGGCAATCGCAGCGGCAACCGCGCCATAGAGGGCAGGGCGGGACGTATCATGCAAGACGAGGATCAACCCCATGGCGCGCTCTTTCTCACCGCCTCAGACTTCGAGCAGATCGCGCTTGACGGTTCCGAGCGCACGATATCCCGTATCCGTGACGACGATCGTTTCGCTGACGCCGACGGTGAAGCGGCCGTAAATGCGCAGCGCCGGCGGCAAATGGAAGGTCATGCCCGGACGCAACTCCGTCTTCACCCCGGCATTGAGGCTGAGAATGGCTCCCTCGCCCCAGTCCGGCGCGAAGGATATCCCGACGCTGTAGCCGAGGCGTTTGCGGAAATTATCGGTATAGCCCGCCGCGTCGATGATCCGCTGGCAGGCCATATGCGGAACCTCGCAGGGTACGCCCGGGCGGATGGTATCGAGCGAGACCTGCAGAGCCTCCTGGCAAACCTTCATCATGTCAGTTGCTTCGCTGGGAGCAGGTCCGATCCAGGCCGATCGCATCAAGGCAGCGTGATAGCGGTCATGGCAGGCCGCCATTTCGAGAAAGGCAGGATTGCCGTCCTCGATCCTGCCGCGCCGCCAGGTTCCGTGCGGCACGCCCGTGCGTGCGCCGACGGAGACAAGCGGCTCCATTCCCATATATTCGGATCCTGCCGATATCGCTGCCTGCATCATCGCCGCGACCAGGTCGTTGTCGGTGGCACCGACCTTCACGGCCGCAAGTCCGGCTAGCATGCCTGCGTCGACATAGGAGGCTGCGCGTTCAAGCTTTTCGATTTCCAGCGGAGATTTGACGGCACGCAGCTTTTCAATGACGCCTGCACCGTCATGAACGACGCCCAACCGCTCAACCAAGGATTCATAGACAAATATCGGCAGAAACCAGCCTCGTTTGTCTATCGCCACGCGCTTTCCTCTAAGACCGCGTTTCTCGATCAGTGCCATGAGGAAGGAAACGGGCTCGTCGCCATCCTGATAGACCTCGGCATCGGCGATGAAGGTATTGGCGATGAAGTTGAAATATTCGAGTTGGCGGATGACGAAGACCGGATCGCCTTCGGCCGGAAGAAGCAGCGCTTGGAACGTATAATAGCCCGGTGTCTGCTGACCAGTCAGGTAGAAGATGTTCTCCGGACCGGTGATGACGAGCGCATCGATGCCGGCCTCGACGAGATCTTGACGGGCGCGTGCGACCCGGATGTCATATTCCTCTTTCGGGAAGGCCGATTCCTGCCCCTGTACGATAGTGCCTGCCGTCGTCATCTTGCGAACTCCTTCAAGAGACTTGTCTTCGATAGATCGACCGTCAGCCCGAGGCCGGGAGCCTGGGTGCCGGTCACTTGGCCCTGATCATAGGTGAGGCCGGATGCCGGATCGTCCGTCAGTCCGTCCGCTCCATATAATTCGGCAAATGTCGGGCCGGTCGCGCGGGCCAGATGCAGGGCCGCGGCCGTTGCCGCGGCGCCCTCATTCATCTGCCCGAGCATGAAGGGGATATTGCCGTTACGGAGCGCCATTGCTGCTTTCAGCGTCGGCGCGATGCCGCCGAGCTTGACCAGCTTGAGATGTGCCCACAAACGGCCGGACGCCCCGACGATAGCTTCCACATCTCGCAAACTGGAGACGCTTTCATCCAGCATCAGCGGTATTGGGCTTTTCTGCGCGAGTTCGAGCATGAGGTCGAAATCTCCGGCGGCAATGGGCTGCTCGACATAAGCGAGATCGAATTCTGCCAGCCGCGCCAGCTTTGCTTCCGCGTCGTTGCGGCTCCAGGCGCCATTGGCATCGACTGCGAGCTTGATGGTCTCACCGAAACGAGTGCGCAGCTGTGAAAGCCGCCACAGATCATCCTCAAAAGCGCCGGCCCCGATCCTGACCTTCAGGTCGCAAAAGCCGCGCCTGATGTAGCTTTCCGCCTGCGCAAGAAATTGCTCCGGTGTGGAAATGAACAATGTCTGGTTCGTCGGATGTGAAATGGGCATCGCGGCGGCGGCACCTAGCCATTGCGCAAGTGGTATGTCCTGCTGCCGCGCCAGAAGATCGTGAAGCGCTATGTCCAACAGCATTCGTACTGGCGCGCTCGCCTCTGCCCAGATCGCTTCGTCTGCAAGCAGATCGGCCGCCTCTAGCGACCAGTCGATTCTGTCGAAAAACGATAATGCTTCGGTCAGGACAGTTTCCGCCTGAAGGCCGTTCAGATAGGCGATATTGATGCGGACCTCGCCGGTCGCCACCACATCATCGTCGTGCAAGCAAAGATAAAGCGTGTCGAGGCCGGTGATCGGACCGGATGATGCGGTGTGCAGCATCAGGTCTCCCCCGTAGGTCAGCGTAGCGCGGTGCAAGGACGCTCGCATCGATCAGCCCCGCAGCATCGATTGCGCGACATCGCGATAAATCAGGCTGGCTGTCACGAATTCGTCGACAGGAACGAATTCGTCGGGCTTGTGGGCCACGGACAAATCACCCGGACCGATCACGGTGCCCTGTGCGCCGATCTGCCGGAAATGCACCAGGTCGCAGCCGCCCTGAAAGCCGAAGGGGCCAGGATTTGCGATACCGTGAGACCGGCAAGCGGCCATGCTGGCCTGGACGATCGCACTGTCGATCGCGGTTTCCGTCGCGCCGCCCGTCGTTGCCTTGTAGTCGACGATTTCAGCCCGAACGCCGAAACGCGCGTGAGCGAGCGCCAGCAGATCGGCAAATTCCTGCTTCACCGCCGCTTCGTCTTCTCCGGGCACCATCCTGCGGTCGAGCAGCAGATCGCAGACATAAGGCACCACGTTGTCGGCATGACCACCGGAAATACGCGTCACCGTCAGGCTTGCCTCACCCACCAGCGGATGCGTCCGGCCGCGCACCACCTCGTTGTGGTGGGCCTCGATGAGCGAGAGGAGCTGTCCGGCGCGGTAGATGGCGTTCTCGCCCAGATGCGGCGTCCCGGAGTGTGCTGCCTGGCCATGGACGCGGACAACGGGCCTGAGACTTCCCTTATGCGCTGCAAAGGTCGTGTTGGATGTCGGCTCGCCCACCACGGCGAAGTCGATTTTCGGCTTGCCGGTCGCATAGAATTTGGCGCCTTCGCTGGCAATTTCCTCGTCGCCGACGAAAACGCCGAGCAACGTACCGGACCATGCGCTGCGGTCGGATGCCAGCATTCGCATGGCTTCCACCATCGATATCAGCGGCCCCTTGCAGTCGCAGGCGCCACGACCATAGAGTTTGCCGTCTGCCTCACGCAGCGTGAAAGGATCGGATGACCATCCGTCTCCGGCGGGCACGGTATCCATATGGGTGTTGAAGGCGAAGACCGGACCCGGCCCGTTGTCCAGCCGTGCCTCGACATTGAAGCGGCCTCGTTTGTATTCCGTGACGTCGACCGCGAAGCCTGTGGACAGAAGCAGATCGCGGACATAGACGGCAGCGTCAGCCTCCCGGCCGGGCGGATTTTCCGTTCTGATGGCGATCAGTTCGGCCAGTTCACGCTTCATGCGCGCGATATCGGGGGTATGGGACATGTCTGCCTTCCGCAGTTAGTGCAATATCTGACCTAGAAACAGGCGCGCGCGGTCGTTGACCGTTCCGCCAAAGAATTGTTCGCTGGTCGCGTTTTCGATCACCTCGCCGTTTTCCATGAAGACGATCTGATTGGCGGCACGCCTGGCAAAGCCCATCTCATGGGTGACGACGACGCTGGTCATGCCGTCGGCGCTGAGATCGGCCATTACGTCCAGAACCTCGCGTATCATTTCCGGGTCGAGCGCCGAGGTCGGCTCGTCGTAGAGCATCAGTTTGGGCTTCATGGCGAGCGCCCGGGCGATTGCGACGCGCTGCTGCTGACCGCCGGACAGTTCATCGGGAAAGAAATCGGCCTTTTCGGGGATGCGGACCTTTTCGAGCAATTGCATCGCTATGTCATGCGCGTCGAGTCTGCTGATGCCCAAGACCCTCATCGGTGCAAGCATGATGTTTTCGGCGGCCGAGAGATGTTGGAACAGCTCGAAATTCTGAAAGACCATGCCGATATCGCGACGTATTCTGGAGGCGTTGCGGAGATCGCGGGTAATATCGGTGCCATCAAAGAAGATGTTACCTCCATCCGCCGGCTCGAGCAGGTTGACGCATCGCAGCAATGTCGACTTTCCCGATCCGGACGGACCGATGACGACCACGGTCTGCTTGCGAAAAACATTCAAACTGCAGGTCTTCAGAATCCGTGCCGGTCCGAAACTCTTGTCGATGCCGATGATTTCCAGGAGCGGCTTGTTGTCCGGCGCGGTCATGTCGTCTTTCCTCACTGGATCTCGGATTTCGGGGCGATGAGGCTCAAGGGTTTGCGAACGCTGCCCCGGCGTCCGCGTTTCGGGTCAAGCGACCGCTCGAGAATCGACTGAAAGACCATGAAGATCGTCGTCAGCGCCAGATAGTAGATGCCGGCGGCGCTCAAGGCTTCGAAATAGCGAAAATTCGCGCTCGCAGTCTGGTTGGCGACGAGAAGCAATTCCTCCACCGCAACGACGGAAACAAGCGCGCTGGTCTTCAGCATTCCAATCATCTGGTTGCCGACGGCGGGCAGGACGATGCGGGCGGCCTGCGGCATCACGACGAAACGCATGACGCCCGCCCGTGTCATTCCAAGCGCAAGCCCGGCCGTCCTCTGTCCCTTTTTCACCGCATGCAGACCCGATCGCAGGATCTCCGCCATGTAGGCGCCCTCATTCAGCGACAGGGCGAGCACCGCACTGAGAATGGCCGAGAGGCGAATGCCGAAACCCGGCAACACATTGTAAATGAAGATGATCTGAAACAGCACGGGGGTACCGCGGAACAGCCAGAGATAGACCAGCGTCGCCGCCTTGACGGCGCGCAGTTCTGTCTCCTGCAAAAGAGCAATGACGAGCCCGACGATGATCCCGAAGAATAGCGATACCACGGTGATCAAAAGGGTCAGCACGGCGCCGTGGAAAAAAGCGGGCGACAGCAGATAGTCGAAAACGAGTTCGAGAGACATGCCCGCTCCTTCTCTTCGGTATCAGGCCGGGTGTCAGTTGAAGATCGAAACGGAAGCCGGCAGCTTCCATTTCTCGATCAGGCTCTTGTAAGTACCATCCGCGACGATTTCGGCGAGCGCCGCCTTGATGGAGGCTTGAACAGTGGCGTCCCCCTTTCGGGTGGCAATGCCGATGCTGGTGTCGGACTCGAACTCGCCACCAACGACCTCGTAAACGCCTGGAACCGCCGCCTGAAGCACCACAGCCCCCGGCGTCGAATCATACTCCGCATCTGCACGGCCCTGCCGTAACGACAATGCGGAATCCTGGGCCGTCGGCAGTGTGAGGACCGATACGCCCGCAAGTCCCTTGGCCTTGCAACGCGTATCGTCGGCACGCGCCTGGTTTTCCTGAATGCCGCCAAGCGTGACGGCGATCGTCTTGCCGCAAAGCGTATCGTCCCGGCCGGTGATCTTGGCCGGATTGCCGGCCTGAACGATCACCTGATTGCCGATCTTCATATAGGGAATGAAATCGACCTGCTCGGCGCGCTTGTCATTGATGTACATGGCCGAGTTGATGATATCGATCCGGCTGGAGAGAAGCGCCGGTATCAGCCCCTTGAACTCCATGTTCATCGGCACTGGCTTGGCGCTGAGTTTTGCGGTCAGCGCTGCGATCAAATCGATATCGAACCCGGACAGAACCCCATCCTTCTGGAATTCGAATGGCGCGAACGTTGCCGCGACGCCGTAGGTGATGGATCCGTTTTCGACGAGGCCCGATTTTGGAAGATCGGCGGCAATGACGGATTGCGCAAGGACCAGGGGCAAGGCGAATGCAGTCATGAAAGATCGAAGCATGGCAGTTCCCTTTTGTTTGATCGAGCTATAATTGCTCTGATTGAATACAACGGTACAATGTTGCCATCGAAAGAGTCAAGCGCGGAAGCGCAAAAATAGGCATTTTTACAATAGCCTAATAATTGAGCATTTTGGCGATTTTTTGAACGAATACCTTGCGTCATTGGGGAGCGCGTGCGCCTTCTATGTCCCAGGTCGATTGCTTCTGAGATGAAACTCGTGAGTTTCTTGCTGTCATGAAATTGCTCATGTTGCCGATGCCCGCAATCATGTTGTATTGGTTGCAAAAATTTGTACAAAAATGGAAAGCTTAATGGCCAGCGCTCCACGTCAAGGTCGATATCGCCTTGCAAATCAGATTCTCGATCTCGCCCGAGATGCACGCTTCGAGCCCGGGCATCATCTGCGCGAGCAGCAACTCGGCGATCTGATCGGCGTATCGAGAACGCCGGTTCGTTCTGCGCTGCTGTTGCTTGCCGAACGCGGTATCGTCGAGGCACGCAGGAATCAGGGATTTTTTTTAAAGGCATTGCCCGAAGAGCTGCTGCGGGTTGACTTGGAGGTGCCGGCGACAGCCGATCAGGATCTCTATTCGCGGATTGTAGAAGATCGCCTTTCCGGCGCGCTCCCGGAAACCTTCACGCAGTCGGAAATCGTTCGTCGTTTCGACGTGGACCGCATTCTCCTTCAGCGAACGCTCACCCATCTGGTCAATGACGGGTTGCTGGCGCGAAACAGCGGCAGGGGCTGGACCTTCCTGCCGACGCTGGACACGCAGGTGGCCTTGCGCAACAGCTACGACTTTCGCAGCACGATCGAGCCCGCTGGATTGTTGCTGAACACCTTTCGCCACGACCCTGCCGCTTTGGAACGATCTCGTCTTCAGCACCTCTATCTGGAGGCGCATCCCGACATCACGTCCATAAACCCCCGCCAATTGTTCGAGACGGACGCGCAGTTCCATGAAATGATTGCCGAGTTCAGCGGCAATATCTTCTTCCTGCAAGCCGTCCAGCAGCAGAACAGGTTGCGGCGATTGCTAGAATTCGGTGGCTACACCAATCGCCGGCGCGTTAAGGACTGGTGCCGGGAGCATGTTGCCATCCTCGATGCAATCTCATCGGGACAGCGCGAGCGCGCGGCCCAGCTTATGGCTAAGCATCTCCAGGCTGCCCTGTCGTTTGCTCCGCAATATGGGGCGTCATAGCTATACTCACTGAACAGCCGCAATCGATAAGTGGCTGGAGATCGCCAAAATATACCTGCGTTGTCGTTCCCGCCAAAGCGGCACATACCTTCTCAATTCCATTCGACGAGGTCTCTTACGATCAGTCTGCCGCCCCGGCCCTTGTCGCACGCCATCGGGCGACGACGAGACGCATCGCTATGTGCATGAGGTTCAATAGCGCACTGGGAAAAAGTTCTCCCGATTGGGCATTTTTCTGTGACCTACACAGGTACTGCCAATGTGCTGGAATGCTTCGCTTTTGCTCATTCATGGCGGAGAATATGAACGTGACTAGATGGGTCGAAATGAGAAGCCAATCAATACAGTTTACTCGCTCGCATTCCTACATGGTCTGTTCTGGCGCCACAAATCAACGTCTTTAAGGGGTATTTATCTAGTGTGCGTTGAGGCGTTTTATTTATATTTGAGAAATTCCACGTTTGATTGCAATTATTATTTAAATCTAATTTAGATTTATTGTCAAAAAGTAAATATTAACCAAAATAGTACTATAAATCCTCATCTCACCAAATATCTCGTTGAGAGGGGATCATGAGAAAAACCATACTTGCCACATTGGTAATATCGGTAGTCGCCTCGGCCGTGCACGCTCAGACGATCGGCGTATCGATGTCGGGCCTGGATAAATTCCGGACCGCATTGCTGAACGGAGTTTTGTCGCACGGAAAGACGATTTCCGGGTTGAAGCTCGTAACGCAGAACGCCAATGGCGACAACGAGCTTCAGAAGAAGCAGATCGAGCAATTTATCGCCGACAAGGTCGATGCGATTATCCTTGCCGTTTCCGATGGCGACCTCGGTCCGCAAATGACCAAGCTTGCCACCGATGCTCATATTCCGCTGATCTATATCAACAACGTCCCCTCGAACCTGTCGGACCTACCGGAAAACCAGGTTGTGGTCGCGTCAGATGAAGCCGAATCGGGAACCTTGCAGACCAAGGAAGTCTGCTCGCTTCTGAAGGGTAAGGGGCGCGTCGTGGTGCTGATGGGTGAACCCTTCCATGCGGCGGCCCGCGCCCGCACGCAGGACATCGACAATGTCATCGCCACGCCTGAATGCAAGGGCCTCCAGATCGTGGAGCGGCAGGCGGCCTATTGGTCGAGCGATTATGCCGACCAGCAGATGCAGGAATGGCTGTCGGCAGGGGTGAAGTTCGACGCGGTCATCGCCAACAATGACGAGATGGCCGTCGGTGCGATCCGCGCCATGAAGAGGAACGGCATGTCGATGAAGGATGTCGTCGTTGCCGGCGTCGATGCGACCGACGATGCCCTGGCGGCGATGCAAGCCGGCGATCTGGATGTCACCATTCTCCAGAGTGCCACCGGGCAGGGGGCGGCATCGGTCGATGCCGCAATCAAGCTCATCAACGGGCAGAAGGTGCCACGAGAAAACAACGTGCCCTTCGAGCTCGTCACGCCACAAAATATCGCTCAATACCTGCCGAAGACCCAGTGAGCACAAGGGGATCATCATGTTGCGCTTTTGGAATAAATTAGGCATCCGCGCGCAGATTACGGCGGGCTTCCTGCCGCTGATCCTGCTGATGAGCTTGCTCTCGGTCAATGCGATTTCCGGTATGGAGGGACTTTCGTCGATCTTCTCCTCCTACCGTAGCACCGCCGGCCAGAGCCTCGCCATTTCCGGCTACAGCGACCAGCTGAACGAAATCCAGATGTCGGTGGAAGCTTTCCGCTCCAGCCCGACCCAGGATGTCGTGAACCGTTTTCGCGCCGGCGTGAAGGCGTTTGACGCTGACGACCAGCGCTTTGCGAGCAACAGTGCTCTGCAGACCGGAATGGCAACCATCCGCCAGGATATTGCCACCTACGGCAAGGCTTTCGAGCAGATCGTATCCCTGCATGCAAGGCGCGATGCCTTGATCTCCAAGGTCACCGAGTTCGGGCCCTGGACCAGCATTGCGCTCAGCGACGTCATGCGTAGCGCATGGCGACAGAACGATGTGACGCTGCTGCACATGACCGGCGCCACGCTCGAGGCGTTGAACCGCAGCCTCTATTTCTCGGAGCGCTTTATCCATGCGGGAGATCTGGCATCCTACGACACGGCTCAGTCGGCGCTTAACGATGCCATGGCTCTGAACGATGCTGCCGCCAAGGCAGCAAAGAATGACCTGCAGCGCAAACGCATTCTGGGTGCCGGGCAGCTGATGCAGAATTACACAAGCCGTCTCGGCGATGTAAGGGACGTATTGCTGGCGACCGACAAGATCCGCGAGAGTGAACTGAATGTCCTGGCACCGAAAATCGCCACCGGCTTCAAGGATCTGCAGGCTACCGTCATGGATGCGCAGAAGGCGCTCGATGGCTCGGTCGATACGACGGTCGCCTCTGCCGCCCGCTCGACGCTCGTGATCAGTGGTCTTCTGATCGTGATCGGTCTGGTGCTTGCCTATTTCGTTGGACAGCTGATTTCAGCGGCGGTGCGTAAGATGGCGCGGACGATGGAGCGGCTGGCGCATGGCGACGACACGATGGTCGTGGACGGTACCGAACATGGTCACGAGCTTGGCGCCATGGCGCGCTCGCTGAAGATCTTCCAGGAGACGGGACGCGGCAAGGTCATGGCGGAAGCCAATGCCGAGCGTGCCCGCCTTGCCGCCGAAGAAGAGCGCCTGCGCCAGGAGGCCGAACGTCTTGCGGATGCCCAGGTGATGGAGCATGCCTTCCAGCAGATTTCCCTGGGTCTCGATGCGCTTTCGAAGGGCGATCTTACCGTCCGTGTCGGCGAGGTTGACGGTCGTTATGTCCGCATCCGGGATCATTTCAACAACTCGGTCTCCAGTCTGGAAGAGGCTCTCGATTCCGTTATCGGCGCAGTTGGTACGATCAGGTCCGGCCTTGCGGAAATCTCGACGGCCTCCAATGATCTCGCGCGCCGCACGGAACAGCAGGCTGCTTCGCTTGAGGAGACCGTGGCAGCGCTTGGCGATGTAACGCGGGGCGTCAATGGCACGGCGGAAGGCGCAAGCCATGCTCAGGGTGCGGTCGCCACCGCACGCGCCAATGCCGAGAACGGCGGGGCGATCGTCGCTCGCGCGATTGCGGCGATGACGGAGATTCAAGGTTCATCGTCCAAGATCGGCAATATCATCGGCGTCATCGACGAAATCGCCTTCCAGACCAACCTACTTGCCCTTAACGCGGGTGTGGAGGCAGCGCGTGCGGGCGAGGCGGGG
>BFBZ01000847.1_pt1 | contig 24072 bp, 20 predicted proteins | sample 1888401 | NCBI WGS metagenome assembly BFBZ01 (sample SAMD00112614, study PRJDB3348) | symbiont metagenome | host: Chara braunii
ACAGGCAACCGCACCAACGCCACAAACAACAATACAACCGCGGCCAGCAATAATACAACGACCACCAATGCCGGCAACGAAACCGGTAACCGTACCAATGCCACCAATAACAATACAAACACTGCTAACAATAATACAACAGCCGCTAATACCAATGCCACAAACCCTGCCAACAATACCAATGCAGGCACAAATGTGGTGAAACTGAAAGTAAGTGGGGTGGAAGTAAAAAAGACCAATGCCTACAGCGCTGCCAGGCCAATCCCGATCGACGAAAAGATCCAGGACGGGCTGGTTTTCAAGGTGCAGATCGGCGCGTTTAAAAACCCTATTCCGAACGAGCAGTTCAAAGGTCTGAGCCCGGTTATCGGCCAGACCACGCCAAATGGCTACATCCGCTACATGGCCGGTAATTTCGACCAGTATGAAGGTGCCAACGCCGTGAAGAACGACCTGCACCGCCTCGGGTACAACGACGCGTTTGTGGTGGCGTATTACAACGGCCAGCGCATCACCCTCAGCGAAGCCATCGCCAAACTGCAGGCCTCGGGTCAAAACGTAAACGTGGCAGCTAATACCAGCGCGGGCATCAGCGAAAACAACAATATCCCGAGAAATGCAGCGCCTGCCAATAACAACGTAGCCAATACAGCTGTAAACAATAACACCACCACGGATGCCAACCCGGTAGAAGTTACCAAAGAGCTGGAACAGGTAAACGGGTTATTATACACTGTGCAGATCGGGGTGTTCTCAAAACAGGTAACCCGCGGGCAGTTATACAACCTCAGGCCTATTTACACAGAACGTTTACCTAACGGCCTGTACCGGTACACGGCCGGGATCTATAACCAGGCAGGTAAATTGATGGAAGACAAGCGCAAGGTGGTTGATCTGGGCGTGCGCGATGCATTTGTATCAGCCTACTACAATGCCAAACGTATTCCGTTTGCTGATGCCCAAAAGCTGCAGGCAGAGAATAACAACTTAAAGCTGGAAACAGAGAACCCTATCATATTCCCGAACGCCGGTTCATTAACCCCACCAAATAACAATACAACGGTTACCAACCCTGCTACAACAGAACGCACAGCGCCTGTCAACACAGGCACACCGGCCGTGGCGCCATTTACCAATGGCATCACCAGGGCCCCGGAACCAACTGCCGAGAATGGTGTGAAAACAGGAGAAGAAGGCATTTCATATAAAGTACAGATCGGCGCCTATAAAAACCAGATTCCGAACGATGTGGCAGCCCGGTTCCTCAATATCAAAACATGGCCTGTTGATAACAAGGTGGTCAACGGCCTGTATATCTACACCATTGGTAATTTTGTAGGCGTTGCATTTGCCAAAAAACTAAAGGATGAAGCTATTTCGGTGGGAATCACAGATGCTTTCATCACGGTGTATAAAGACGGTAAGAAGCTCTACGGCCAGGAAGCAGCCCAGTACCTGGGCAGGTAAGTACGGACCTTCTCTGTTTCACAAACATTTCATATTTTTGTAGCATGAACGCATCCGTTGATACACAGGAGCTATTGGAGGAAGACATCCTCACCAAAGAAGAAAAGGAGCTCAACCTGATACTGTACAATGACGATTTTAACACGTTTGAATGGGTAACAGACTGCCTGGTGAAGGTTTGCCGGCACGATCTCATACAAGCCGAACAGTGCACCTATATCGTTCACTACAATGGCAAGTGCTCTGTGAAAACAGGCGACCTCATCAAGCTAAAACCGCTTTGCGAGGCACTGCTGGAAAAAGGCCTCACGGCAAAGATCCATTGAGAGCTTTTACCCCGGGTGTTTGTTTCCTGTTACCAGTAATTTTAAAAACATGATCTGTTATATGAAGAAAGGTATCTTATGTATGTCTGTGGCGCTGGCGGCTGTGATCAGCAACTCGTGCCAGAAAAATGCCATTACCGGTCGACGTTCGCTCGACCTGGTTCCTGAGTCTGAAATGATGTCGATGAGCTTCCAGCAATACGACCAGTTTTTAGCCGCTAACAAGCCATTGCCCGCAACTGACAAGAATGTGATCCTGGTGAACCAGGTAGGCCAAAGGATCAAAGCCGCCGTTGAAAAATTTTATGCCGACAAAAACCTCAGCAGCCAGCTGCAGGGTTACCAGTGGACATTTAACGTTGTGAACAGTCCTGAAGTGAACGCCTGGTGTATGCCCGGTGGCAAGGTGGTGGTATATACAGGACTGCTTCCCATTACACAGGATGAACAAAGCCTGGCCGTGGTAATGGGCCACGAGATCTCGCACGCGGTGGCCAAGCACGGCAATGAGCGTATGAGCCAGGGCCTACTGGTGCAGATGGGCGGCAATGCCCTGTCTGTTGCGCTGCAAACAAAACCACAGCTTACCCAGCAATTGTTCATGCAGTCGTTTGGCATCGGCTCACAACTCGGCCTGCTTGGGTTTAGCCGCACCGACGAAACAGAGGCCGATAAAATGGGCGTGGTGTTCATGGCGCTGGCCGGTTATAACCCTGAGGCGGCGCTGCCTTTCTGGAAACGCATGGCTGCCCAGTCTGCCAACAGCCAGAAGCCGATCGAGCTGCTGAGCACACACCCGAGCGATGAGACGCGGATCGCGACACTGGAGGCATTTATGCCCGAAGCAAAAAAATATTACACCCCGAGATAATCGCGAACCAGCTGACCATAAACGAAAAAACCGCTCGATGAGCGGTTTTTTTATGCTTTAATTCCAGCCGTAGAATCAGTCCTTCAACAGCTCTCTCGAGATCACCAGTTTCTGGATCTCGCTGGTGCCTTCTCCGATGGTACACAGCTTGCAATCGCGGTAATATTTTTCGGCAGGGAAATCTTTTGTATAGCCATAGCCACCAAAGATCTGCACGGCATCATTGCTCACCCTGCATGATACTTCAGAAGCATAGTATTTGGCATAGGCACCTTCCTTGGTCATTTTCTGGCCACGGTTCTTCAGGTCAGCGGCCTTGAAAGTGAGGAGCTCTGCTGCTTCCAGCTCTGTAGCCATATCAGCCAGTTTGAAGCTGATAGCCTGGAAGGTAGAGATAGGCTTGCCAAACTGCTGGCGCTCTTTAGAATATTTCAACGCGCATTCGTAAGCACCGCGGGCAATACCGCAAGATAGGGCGGCAATGGAAATACGGCCGCCATCCAGCACTTTCATGGCCTGGATAAAACCTTCTCCTTCTTTGCCCAGCATCTGGTCTTTGTGTACGCGGCAGTTCTCAAAAATAAGCTCCGCTGTTTCGCTGGCACGCATGCCCAATTTATTTTCTTTTTTACCGGATTTAAAGCCCGGCGTACCCTTCTCAATAATAAAAGCGCTCATACCGTGGCTGTCGCCCTTTTCACCGGTACGTACGATCACCACCGCTACATTACCCGAAATGGCGTGCGTGATAAAATTCTTGCTGCCATTGATCACATAGTGGTCGCCATCTTTCACAGCAACGGTATGCATGCCACCGGCGTCAGAGCCTGTGCCTGTTTCGGTAAGGCCCCATGCACCGATCCATTCGGCGGTGGCCAGTTTTGGCAGGTATTTTTTCTTCTGGGCTTCGTTGCCGAAAGCCAGGATATGGCCTGTGCACAGGGAGTTATGGGCTGCCATGGATAAACCAATGGATCCGCAGATCTTGCCCAGCTCGATAATAGCCGTGACATATTCAGTATAGGAAAAACCAGACCCGCCATACTCTGTAGGCACCAGTACACCCATAAGGCCAAGCTCCCCGAGCTTTTTAAACACCTCAACAGGGAACTCCTGCGACTCGTCCCACTCCATGAGCTTGGGTAAAATATGATCTTTTCCGAATTTACGGATCATATCAGCGATCATCAGCTGATTTTCGTTGAGCTGAAAGCTCATGCCTACTATGGGCGTTTCTAGTACTGTGCCAGACATATGATATTATTTGAATGTGATTTTAATTTCTCTGTTCCGTTTAAAAATTCAAGGCCTACAACAAATGTAAAAGAACCTACTTTCGCGCCCTGCATCTCCACCAGCTTTGCGGTCGCTTCGGCAGTACCACCCGTTGCCAGCAGGTCGTCATGTACCGACACATTCCAGCCGGGTTTCAGGCTGCCTTCGTGCATCTCTATTTTGGCATTGCCATACTCAAGCGCGTACTCGTGGCTGATGGTCTTATAAGGCAATTTTCCCGCTTTCCTCACCAGCACAAAAGGAATCCCGAGCTTGTTGGCCAGCAGGAATCCAAACAAAAAGCCCCTGCTCTCAATGCCTGCGATAGCGTCCGGCTTCACCTTCATCCGCTCCACAAAACCCGCCACAATACTATTACACAATGCCTGGTCTTCCAGCACGGGGGTGATATCCTTGAAGATGATCCCCGGTTTTGGAAAATCCGGGATATCCCTGATAGCGCCCTTTATCCTGCTTTCTAACGTCATCAAAATGTAGGATTACAAACTTAATATTATTTTGACGAAAATTCAGTTTTTTTTCATTTTTAACACTTTGAAAATCAGGCACAATACAAGCAAATTACCAAGCTATTACCCAAAACAACTTCATTTTTCTAAAACATTTTACAATGAGTGAGTGTATACATTGGTTGATTCAGTCCAAAAACAGCGCATCCTGGCTTCCCGGGCACCGGTGCCTCATTTAAAATCGAGGTAAGGCAATAAACGCCTGAGCTGCGCTTCATCAAACACGCCAATGGTCCGGAGACTTTCTTCGGATAAACGCCCGTGCTTGGTCCTGTAATTGATGAGGGCCTGTGTACTCTGGAAAGTGAGATAAGGGTGCCTGCGGAGCTCATTGAACCCAGCCTGGTTGACCAGTAGTTTTGTGATCAGTGATGCATCTACCGTGATATGCCCGGCCACCTGGCCGATGGTACTATCCGGCATGCCATATACTTCCTTTAGTTGCTCCACGCTGTAAAAGCCGCCAAGCATGCTGCGGTATTTTATGATCCGCCGCGTGAGAGAAGGTCCAATGCCTTTCAGCATTACGATCGACAGGCTGTCGGCGCCATTCAGCTCGACCTGGTAATTTTTTCTGGCAGTGGATGGCTTCGCATAAGGACCGGGCAGGGAATCTTTTTTATAGGGCTTCGTGTTCGCAATCAAGATATAAGGCTCCAGCGCCCGGTAAAGAACAGGCGTCATTCCATACAATTTTTGAAGGTCTTCCGGCTTATAAAACTTGCCTCCCTTGCTCCTGTAATTGACGAGTGTTTTGGCCATTTTTCCCGAAAAGCCCAGTTTCATGGCTTCCCCGGCAGAAATTGTGTTCGGATCAAAAACAAATTTATCAGCCTCTTCCGAAGCAACCTGCTGATATGCACCTGTATGGGAACCGTTAGAAGCTACCGGGCCCCCCGGCGCAGGCATACTGTCCGTAAATTTCGAAAAATCGATATTGGCAAATTGTACCGCCGGGCGGTCTGCAAGCAGGTAAGGTAATGCGATCCTGGCAAGCAGGGCCAGGCAAATGATGCAGGCCAGCACAAATACGCCATTGCGTTCCTGCCTGTTGAAATGAAAATAACCCGATAGGATATCAGTCAGCCATTTTTTCATATGCTTGCTGCCGGCGCCTGAACAGAAAATAAACGGGAATGCCCAGCACCATGATGAGCAGGCCCATACCCGTGTTAAATGTTTTGAAAACCAGCAGATCGAGACATATAAAGGCGGTAACGATGATATAAAGAGCGGGCACAACAGGATAGCCAAAAGCTTTGTAAGGTCTTTCGGCATGCGGCATTTTACGCCTCAGTACAAAAATGCCAAGAATTGTGACGATATAAAAGACCAGCGACGAGAACGTGCAGTAATCCAGCAGGTCGGCATAGGAGCCACTCAGGCAGAGAACCCCGGCCCACAGGCCCTGTAACACCAATGCATTAGCCGGCACCTGGTAACGGTTGCTCATGGCCGCTTTCCTGAAAAACAGGCCATCCTTGGCCATCGACTGGAACAAGCGGGAACCCGCCAGGATCAAACCATTGTTGCAACCAAAGGTAGATACCATGATGAGCGCAGCCATGAGATACTGCGCGGTATCGCCCAGCACCAGAAACAAGGCCGCCGTGCCTACCCTGTCTTTCTGCGCGAACATGATCCCCTGCCCTGCTACGGATACTGAGTGCGGATCACCTTTGAGTGGCAACAGGCACAGGTAAGCCACATTGGCCAGCACATACAACAGGGTAACAATACAGGTTCCGAAAAAAAGACCCAACGGGATATTGCGGTGCGGCTTTTCCACCTCGCCGGCAATGAAGGTAACATTGTTCCAGGCATCACTGCTGAAGAGCGCACCGAGCATAGCCACTCCTACGGCGCAAAGCAAGGCCATACCCGACAAAGGTGTCACCTCCACGCGTCCATCAGAAAAAACCGATCTGTATGCGGACCAGGGCTCTGAAAAGTTCTGCGACCAGGTGGCCGTTTTCACGCCAAAATAAATCCCCACGATGATCAGTGTAAACAAAGCCACCAGTTTGGCAGAGGTAAAAATGCGCTGGATCGCCTTGCCGTTCTCAATGCCACGAGTGTTCACATAGGTGAGCAGGGCTATCATGGCAATGGCCAGCAGCTGCGACCAGGCTATTTTGAATGTACCCAGCTGCAGCAGGATATGGTTCTCGTCGAAAAAAGGGATGAAGATCCCCGTGTATTTGGCAAAGGCCATGGCCACAGCGGCGATCACACCGGTTTGGATAACAAGGAAAACGGTCCAGCCATAGACGAAGGCCGTGAGCTCACCGAAAGCCTCCCTGAGATATACGAACTGCCCACCGGCCTTTGGCATCATACCTGCCAGCTCACCATAACTCAGGGCGGCACACAACGTAATGAGGCCGGTAAAGATCCAGATGAGCAGGAGCCATGCCGGGGAGCCCACCGCGCGGGCAATATCGGCACTCACAAAAAAAACCCCTGACCCTATCATCGCCCCCGCCACAAGCATGGTGGTGTCAAACAGGTTCAGGGATTTCTTCATCATAGAAATATCGGGGAATTATGTCGTTTGCAGGTTACTGTTACGCTTGCTGTATACGAAATATACAATGATGCCCAGTGAGCCCCAGATGAGGAAGAACATCCAGGTAGCAGGACGCACCTGTGTCATCAGGAACAGGTTAAAAGCCACACCCATAGTACCTACAAAATACACAGCCGGGGTTTTGTATGGCCTTTCAAGTTCCGGTTTCCTGTAGCGCAGGATCATCACTGCCACGCACACCATGCTGAAGGCCAGCAGGGTGCCCATGCTGCACATTTCAGAGATCTTGTCGATAGGTGTTACGGAAGCTACTATTGATACAATGGCCCCTACCAGGATGGTGCTCCTGTATGGGGTTTTGAACCTGCTGTGCAAGGTGCCGAACATGCCTTTTGGCAAAAGCCCGTCTTTGGCCATGCCTAAGAAAATCCTTGTTTGACCCAGCATCATCACCAGCATCACGGAGGTTAAGCCAGCCGTGGCGGCAATGGTAATAAAGAATACAGCCCAGTTGAGCCCGATACCCGAGAAAGCCGAAGCTACCGGGGCCGCTTTATCCAGCTGATCGTATTTTACCATGCCGGTGAGTACCAGCGATACCAGAATGTAGAGCAATGTACACACTACCAGCGAAGCGATGATCGCAAAAGGTACATCCTTCTTCGGGTTGATGGCTTCACCTGCCTGTGTGGACACGGCATCAAATCCGATATAAGCAAAGAACACAATGGTAGCGGCGGTGAGTACACCACCAAAGCCAAAATTGACATGCTCCGCGCCGTCCTTGATAGTCTTGACCTCGGCAGGGATGAACGGGTGCCAGTTCTGCTGGTTGATGTAAAACGCGCCAACGATGATCACGAACAACACTACCGATATTTTCAGGATCACGATCACGTTGTTTGTGCTGGCCGCTTCCTTGATGCCTTTAACAAGCACCGCGGTTACAACCCAGGTAATGATAAAAGCCGGCAGGTTAAAGGCAAAGCCGGGGGCCTGGATACCCGCTGCCGCACATTTTTCAACAGCAGTGGCAAAGTCGTTACAAAGCCAGATCGGCACATCGATATGGAACAGGTGCAGGAGCTTCACGAAATAGCCACTCCACGCCACCGCCACGGTGGTGGCACCCATCATGTATTCAAGGATCAGGTTCCAGCCAATGAACCAGGCAAACAACTCGCCCACAGTGCCATAGGCGTAGGCATAGGCCGAGCCTTCAACCGGCAGCACGGACGCGAACTCTGCATAGCAAAGGGAAGCAAATAAACAGCCAATACCTGCTATGACGAATGAGAGAGCGAGAGCAGGTCCCGCATAATCGTGGGCCGCGATACCGGTTAAGGTAAAAATCCCTCCCCCGATGATGGCCCCGATCCCCAGCGAGGTGAGGCCCCATTTTGTCAGTACACGTTTTAAATCACTTTTCTTTATATCCGCTTCAAAGGCAGATACAGGTTTTACTCTCCAGACAGACATATATATCGCTTAATTTTTTTACAGATTAGCCCAAATATAATTTTTTTATTTTAAATACGGTCACCTCTCAAACATTTGTACTGGCGGGCCTGTTTTATTGGCCCGCGATGCTTACTTTTACAGTCGTGGAAAATCTTGAAACGGAATCATCGCAGGATACAGGCATCCACTACCCGCCAAAGCCTGTTCTGATGCAAAATAAGAAGAATTGGGTGGCCCGGTCGCTCATCAGCCTGGTGGTGTATGCTTTCTTTTTTTATGTGCTGCTGGGTGGGAACCTCACCTATATTGCCGCGCTGCTGCTGGCCCTCCTGATCCACGAGTTCGGTCATTTCTTCGCGATGAAAGCCTACAACTACAGCGACGTAAAATTGTTTGTATTGCCTTTGCTGGGCGCGTATGTTACCGGCAAAAAGCCCCGCATCTCGCAAAAGCAGATGTCGGTAGTGATCCTCGCGGGCCCGGTGCCAGGCGTGGTGATCGGCTTTGGACTGCTTCTCGCCGATTTCTATCACCCCAATGAGCGCCTGCACATGCTTGGCAATATTTTTTTCTGGCTCAACCTTTTTAACCTCCTGCCTTTTGTGCCACTTGATGGGGGCAGGCTTCTCGAAACGCTGTTCATCAACGAACGGTATATCATCCGGCTGGTATTCACCATTATCTCCATCATGGCGCTCACGGTAATTGCCATCCTCACGCAAAGCCTCATTTTCCTGCTCATTCCGCTCTCAATGGTCTTCAGCCTCATTATGGAAGTGAAGAACCAGAAAATAAGGGATTACCTGCAGCAGGAGCACATCAACTACACGGTAGATTATACAGAACTGCCGGATAAAAATTACTGGTCTATCCGCGATTGCCTGCTCATGGCTTTTCCTTCGCGATACCGTAGCGTAGAACCGGGCGTATACCAATACAGCCTGGCCGAAGGAGCCATCATCCAGCACATCATCTCTATTTTGCAGACACCTTTTATTCCTGATGTGAGGGCCTTTGGAAAAATACTGGTGCTCCTGCTCTATATTTTTCTCCTGGTGCTGTTGCCGGTGCTGTATGTGCTCCTGAAGTTTTACGCCTGAGCGCGCTCCATATTGATTTTTCTTCTTAATTTAGATCGTATCCTGCATCCATCATGGTTGCTTAAATACCATATGCTGAAGACACTGCTTTTTCGATGCCTTATTGCCTGTGCCTGTACCGGCCTGGCGCAAAATGCCGATCTTTCCATGCTCAAAAAGATCAACAGGAACGATCACCCGCAGTGGGACAAGACCATGCGGATCACATCTTCATCTATTTACCCGGTCATGTTTGGCAGCAGCGCAGGTTTGTTGCTCACAGGCTATGTGAACCATGACAAGCCTATGGTGCGCAATGGTGTGAAAACAGTGGTGGCCATCGGGCTTAACCAGGTATTTACCACCTCGCTCAAGTTTGGTTTTCAGCGCAAGCGGCCTTTTGAGCAATACCCGAACGATATTGTACAGCGCTCTGCCGCTCCCGGCTTCTCCTTTCCATCCGGGCATACGTCTTCCGCTTTTGCCACCGCCACGGCGCTTACCCTCAGCACCAGGAAATGGTATGTGGCCGTGCCGGCCTATGCTTATGCCTGTGGCGTGGGTTATTCGCGCATGCGGCTGGGCGTGCATTTCCCTTCTGATGTGCTGGGCGGCATGATCGTTGGCATTGGCTCCTCCCTGCTGGTATGGCAGGKAGACAAAWGGATCTCGCATCAATAGCATGACACATTCCTTTGCCGAAAAATACAAGACCCTTTCTGACCTGCAGTTGATCGGGATCCTCAACAACCGAGCCGATTACAGGCCTGAAGCGGTAGAGGCGGCGGAATATGAGCTTACCCAGAGAAATATTCCGCCTACAGCGTGGGAAGAGCTTCATCAGGCTCCATCGCAACAGGAGGATACAACTGTTGAGGCGCCATTCTTTTCCTCGCTGTACGAAAAGCTGCACCAGCTGGTTGTTAAAATTTACTTTGGTCATGGCCTGCATCCTACCGAGCGCATGGTCAATGCCATTTCGATCTGGCTGGTATTGAGCAGCCTTGGCAACGTGCTGAAAATGCTCTCGTCTCCCAATCTTGTGTTTTATTTCATTAAATCTGGTGACGTGATGAGCCTTATCTTATTGATCGCGCCACCTGCCCTGTCGTGGAGCCTTGCCTATTATTTCCGGAAAAGAAAGAAAGCGGCCTGGATCGTACTGTCGGTCTTCACGTACATATACCTGATCGGAGAAGTCATATCATGGTGGATTTACCTCAACATGGATCTCGATCTCCCCATGCTGATCTATAGAAAAGGGATCTATGACCTGGTGGCATTTTCGTTAAACGCCACCATGCTGTATCATATGAATAAGCGCCGGATGCGGGCATTGTTCCGTATCACGTTCAACTGGCAGGTGATGAGTTTTTGCCTGGCCTTGTTCATCATCATTGTGGTGGCCCGGTATGTGTTCTAATGCTGCGTATGCCGCTTTACCTGTTCTTCAAGGATCTTGATACCTTCTTCGAAACTGTGAGGCTTGTAGCCAAGCTCATTTACTGCTTTATCGATGATGAATCCTGTAACAGGCGGGCGCCTGGCAGGTTGTTTGATGTCGGCAGATTTGGAGGGGCGGATCAGTGACCTGTCGAGCTGGTAGTAATCGGCCACCCTGTAGGCAAGCTCCAGGATACTCATGAAATCACGGCCCGAAATATTATAAATACCTTTTGCACGTTTTTGTGCAATGAGGATGCAGCCATCAGCGAGGTCTTCTGCCAGCGTGGGTGTGCGGAACTGGTCGTCTACCACGCTGATCTGCTTACCCTGCTCGAGGTTACCTTTTACCCACAATACAATATTGCTACGGCTCATATTGTCAACAATGCCATACACCAGCACTGTGCGGGCGATAGCCCAGCTGAGGCTGCTGCCTTCCACTATTTTTTCGGCTGCCAGTTTGGTGTCTGCATAATAGCTCAGTGGATTGGGCTTTTCTTCCTCGGTAAGAGGGCCGTGGCTGCCATCGAAAATAAAATCGGTGCTGAGATGGACCAGGTGGGGGCGGTACTGCCCACGGGCGGCCTGCATCTTCTCAAGGGTCTTTACCTGGTGCTCTACAGCCGTCACGTTGAGCTGCCAGGCCCCTTCACGGTCTGTTTCGCAGGCATCCACGTTGGTCATGGCTGCCGTATTGATCACCACATCGGGAGCATGCTTCTCTAAAACGGCCTGTACCTGGGCTGCATCGGTAATGTCGAGCGATTCGTAGATATAGCCGGTTGTATCGGTAAGCCTGTTGGCGCCGCGCGCTGTGGCAATGCAGGTTACACCGCTGATATTTTTGAGCTTATAAACCAGTTTCTGGCCCAGCAGGCCATTAGAGCCCGTGATAAGGATTTTCTGCATAAAAAAACGAGATCAATTGTGACCTGGCAAAATTAGCCAAAATAAACCGGAAACTGTTAAAGGTCCCACACGCTGCGGCGACGGTAGTTCCTGGGCTTGAAATACTCCTTGTGTTCGAGGAAGAAAGCCATGACAAAATAAATGATCACGGGAGAGCCGATGGTGAAAAATGACAGGTAAATGAAGTAAAGGCGGATATTGGTGGTTTTGATACCCAGCTTCTTGCCCCACCATTCGCATACACCAAATGCTTTTTGCTCAAACCAGGATATGATATTGTTAATCATGCGCTAAAGTTAACTAAAATTAGGCAGGAGCTTGTGCTCCTGCCCTGCTTTTGAGCAAAAATCCTGCCACACTGCAGTCAAGACAACGCCTGGCTGAGCAAAAATGATCGTAGAGCTGGATGAGGGCCTGGCTTTCCAGGGCATTGTCAGCCTTTATACCAAGGGTTTCGAAAGGCCTGGTCTTGGCGTTCTTCTCGGCTGCCGCTTCACTTAAGAGGTCCAGCGCGTGGTGCGAGAAGCGTTGATCGCCGTAATGTTGCGACATAAACAGCAGGTAAGGCACAATGGTATTGATGGTGATATTGGCCACAGCGCTTTCGCCGATAGGTTTGCGTTGGCTCACTGCCGCGCCGCCGGGCCTGTAATGGTCTTGCCAGAAAGGCCGGACATCCACATCAAAGAACCCTCGGAGGTCGCTGTATGTGGGCAGCCGCTCAATGATATGGAACAACGAGCCGTTCTTACAGAACAGGGCCGCCAGCTGGGCCAGGCGCACTGTGGGGAAATTCACAGGACGCAGCCTCAGAAATTTCCACAGCTCTTTTTTAAGTGGCACGAGCTGGTACTTATGTCTCAGGAACTCAAACTCATTCTGCAATTGCTTCAGGTAATCTTCTTCAAGCACATCTTCCAGGAGGCCGGCTGTACCAAACAACAGGGCTTCTACGGCCAGCGGGTTATCCAGGTGTTTTTTGATGGTAGTATAAGGCAGGTGCTTGGCCAGCAGCTCAAAGGCTACATTGTTGATCTTAAAGCCAAAGCTCCTGCAAAGCGTGATATAGAGCGTTTCTTCAAAGTGCTGGTTGGTGTACTCGAACAGCTGCGCGGTATACTGCACCTTGTCTTCGAGCCGGGCAATAGCCAGCCGGTTGAGCCACGATTTCCACACAATATCAGGTACGCTGGTGATGCCTTTCCCGCAGGGAATAACGGCTTTGCTGCCCGCTATGCTGCGGTACTGCTCTATGACACTGCTGGTAATATAATCACTGAGCCGGAGCACTGCCACACGGTGCTGATCGTTTTGTGGCAGCTCCACATCATGCTCAAATACCGCGTGCAGGATCAGGTTATCATATGCCTTGTCCAGGTGGTGACCATGCTTCAGCCAGTCGGAGGTTTTCACATGGATCTCCACGTTACCTGCTAGCAAAATGCCGTCGATCCGCAGCCGGGCATTGAAAAAGTCGGGGCCGGCGTCTGTATTGTGCTCCCCTGCATGCACGATCTCTATCTGCTCCTGCCTGCTCCCGATCATGTTGGGTGAAGAGAATAGCCTGTACTTCCAGATGTGATGGAGTAATGATTCTGTCATAAGAGCCCGAAAAATTGGTTTAGGCCTAAAGTAACCATTTATCACGAGATACAAAAAACGGGCACCAGGCCGGTAAGAGAGCAAATGCTTTGATTTTTAGGCAATAAACGCTAAAATTGCTCTGCTATAAAACAAACACATTATGATGAATCTAAAACTACTCATCCCGGTTGCAGGCGCTTCGTTGTTATTTGCCGCCTGTAAATCGAACCAATCCGATTTTAACAAAGACACTATTACCATGTCAAAAGATTCCACACCAAAAGATCCGGCCGGCGAATTCCAGTACATCGCCGACCAGTTTGCCGACCTGCGGGTGCTCCGCTACAACGTGCCGGGCTTTGAGCAGCTCAGCGTGAAACAGAAAGAGCTTTTGTATTATTTGTATGAAGCTGCATTATCGGGCCGCGACATTACCTGGGACCAGAACTATAAATACAACCTTACCATCCGCAAAACCCTTGAAGCCATCATTGGCCAGTATAAGGGCGATCCCAATGATGCGGAGTATCAGAAATTGCTGGTGTATGCCAAACGTGTATGGTTCAGCAACGGTATCCACCATCATTACAGCAGCGACAAGATCATGCCTGAATGTTCGGCATCTTATTTCGCGGAGCTTGTGAAAAAAAGCGACCCAGCCTCACTACCGCTTCAGCAGGGCGAAACCACCGTGGCTTTTATCACGCGCATCACCCCCATCATGTTCGATGCCACCATTGCGCCTAAAAAGGTATGGCTCGACCCAAGCAAAGACCTGATCCTCTCATCGGCCGTGAATTTTTATGAGGGTGTGAACCAGAAGGATGCCACAGGTTTTTATGAGAAACAAACCGACAAAAACTCTAAAACACCGGTGATGGTAGGCCTGAACAGCAAGCTGGTGAAGGAAAACGGCCAGCTCACCGAGAAAGTGTGGCGCGTGGGCGGCATGTATACGCAGGCCATCGAAAAGATCGTATTCTGGCTCGAAAAGGCTGTAGCGGTAGCAGAGAACGCGGAACAGAGAACAGCGCTCAAAAAGCTGGTGCAATTCTACAAAAGCGGCAGCCTGCAGGATTTTGATGCCTACAACATTGCCTGGGTAAAAGATACACAGAGCGCCATAGATGTGGTGAACGGCTTTATTGAAGTGTACGAAGACCCTCTCGGCAAGAAAGGATCGTTTGAGGCGGTGGTGTCCGTAAAGGATTTTGAAGCATCCAAGCGCATTGCTACTATTGGCGCCAACGCACAATGGTTCGAAGACCATTCGCCTATCCTGCCGCAGCACAAAAAGAAAAATGTAACCGGTATTTCCGCCAAGGTGATCAATGCCGTGGTAGAATGCGGCGATGCGGCACCGAGCACACCTATCGGTATCAACCTGCCCAACAACGAGTGGATCCGCGAAGCGCATGGCTCCAAATCCGTGAACCTGGGCAACATTGTAGAAGCTTACGACAGGGCTGCCGGTGGTAGCGTGGTGAATGAGTTCTACTATAACGACGAGATCAAACAGCGCGTGAAAGATTATGCGTCGCTGGCAGATAAACTGCACACCGATATGCACGAGGTGATCGGGCACGCAAGCGGTCAGATAGAACCAGGTATCGGGCAGCCGCACGAAACGCTTAAAAATTATGCTTCGGCGCTGGAAGAAGGCCGTGCAGACCTCGTGGCGCTTTATTACCTGATGGATCCAAAGCTGGTAGAGCTTGGCGTAATGCCATCTCTCGACTACGGTAAAGCTGCTTACGATGAATACATCACCAAGGGGATGCTGGTGCAGCTGTCACGCATCAAAGCGGGCGATAATATAGAAGAGGCGCACATGCGCAACCGCCAGATGGTGGCAGCCTGGGCCTACGAAAAAGGCAAGCCTGAAAATGTGATCGAGAAAAAAACAGAACAGGGCAAAACCTATCTCGTGATCAATGATTACCAGAAATTGCGCGTGCTGTTTGGTGAGCTGCTGAGGGAATTACAACGCATCAAATCGCAGGGCGACTATAAAGCAGGGCATGACCTCATTGAAAATTATGGTGTGAAAGTAGACCCTGCGCTGCACCAGGAGATCCTGGCACGCTACACAGCGCTGAACATTGCACCCTACCAGGGCTTTATCCAGCCGCGACTGGTACCTGTTATGTCGGGTGGCAAGATCATGGATGTGAAGATCGAATACCCGGCCAATTTTGTAGAGCAAATGCTGGAATACGGCAAAAACTACAGCCTGCTGCCTGTAGAGAATTAAACAATACAATCAACGCCCATACATCAAAGCCACGCCTTACGGCGTGGCTTTTTTATGATTGCTGACCAGCACAAAAAGGATTTTACGGCGGGAACCGTTCACTTGTATTAAACCCTGATACCGATCACAAGAATATCGTCTACCTGCTCCACCTCGCCTTTCCAGAGCTCTATCTCCTGGTCGAGCCGTTTCTCCTGCTCCTGCACGGGCAGGGCGTGGATCTCGATGAGAAGGTTCTGGAACCGTTTCATCATGAATTTTTTGCCGTTATCGCCACCAAACTGGTCGGCGTAGCCATCGGTAAAGGCATAGCACATATCACCCTTCTGCAACTGGATTTCGTGGTTTGTAAAATTGCTGCGTTCCTGCTGGGTATTACCGATCGGGAATTTATTGGCCTTCTGCTCGATGATGGTATTGTCACGGATAATATATAAAGACCTGTAGGCACCGGCATATTCCAGTTTCAGGTTCTCAAGGTCGAAGCTCAGCAGGGCAATGTCCATCCCGTCTTTGGTGTCGGCATATTTGCCATCCTGTTTCAGCACATTGATCACGCCTGAGTGGAGCAGGTCGAGAACAGCCGCTGGCTGCTCTACCTTCAGGTCGCGGGTAATGTGGTGCAGCAGGTCGTTGCCGATCATGCTCATGAGCGCTCCCGGCACACCATGACCGGTGCAATCGGCCGCGGCAATAATGGCGCGCGTGGCAGTTTTTGTGTAGAAATAAAAATCGCCGCTCACAATATCCTTGGGCTTATACAAAATAAACGCGTCTTTGAACGTAGCAAACACCTCCTCGCGCGGGGCCAGGATCGCCGACTGGATGCGGCGCGCATAATTAATACTGTCAAGTATATCCTTGTTCTTTTGCGAGATCACCAGGTTCGCGGTCTCTATCTGCCGTTTGGACGCTTCTTCAGCCCGCAGGATCACTCGGATATAGCGCAGCAGGATCACTACAATGACAACGAAAATAACCAGTGAGATCACCAGGTTTTTCATCATGTTCCTTTTGGCTTCGGCAATAAAAAGATCAAACCGCTCGTCTACCTCTACAATACCCACAACCTCCCCCTTCTTATCATGAATAGGACTAAAGGCAGTGAGCCATGTACCATACTCGTCCGTATATTTACAGATCACATCGCCTGTCTGGTAATGTTCTGAAAATTCCTTGTGAAACTCGATGTAGGGGTCCCTGATGTATGGCGTATCAGAAGAGTTGACAACATAGTAGAATTTATTTTCTTTTTTGTCGAGGTACAGCGTGGCAATCTCGGTTTCCAGGTGGTTGATCTCGTAGGCACTCCTCAGCTTTTTCCAGATCCCGTAGTAAACACTGTCCTGCGTGTTCGAGCTGAGCTCGCTCTTATTGTGGTATTTATCAACCAGGTACTGGTGCTTGTCGCCGTCAATATGAAGGGCAAGCGTATTGGAGATAGCCTTTAAGCGCTCGAGGCTGCCTTTCTCAGATACCTGTAAATACGTATAATCGGTGTAAATGATGAAATAACCCGACAATATGAACAGGCCAACAAAGATGGTCAGGATGATCTTGGTGCCTGGTTTTTTCCAGCTGGCAATTTTACTTTTCATCATGCGCGCATAGTCATACAATAATAGTCTTTTTACAAGATATTACAAAAACCCCGGCAGGCGGGCATGACAAAGGAACGCGACCACACCATCGATATCCTGCGCGCTGTATTGATTGTATGGGTATTTGACGCTTATTTTTCCACGTACGGCACAGGCATCTTCATGGGCCTATATCTTGCACACGCTGCCGTGCTGTGGACCATTGCCCAGCTGGTACAGCGCCTCAAAAAAGGTAAAGCGTTGCCGATAATGGCAGGCGTGATCCTGGGCGGGTAAGCTCCAAAAAGATCAGGCTGCTTTTTTCCGGAGACTGATGCGGCCAAAGGCCTTGAGCACGGCCTTGAACACATCAAAATAGAGCATCACCATCAGCGTGATGCTCATGATCCAGATCACATATATATTGAACCAGTAAGTGGAAAATGAGTGACCGAGGAATCTTTTGGTAGGTGCAAAAAATTGCGCGCGCCCCAGGTTCGATTCTTTAGGGTCGAGATAGATTGGGTCTACACGCTGGATGAGACGACCGTCTTTTTCGAGGCAGCGTTCGCCAAAATCGTTGCTGTTAAGCACCAATTGATTGAGGCTTTCATTTTCGTAGTCTTCCTGCATTCGCTGGAATTTTTCTTTCGCTTCAGGCGTACTGGTAAATTTTTTCACTACCAGGTCCCTTCCATCACGCGCGAAATTCTCTTTCTGGATGTAAAAATTATTGATCTTATCGAGAAATACTTTCAGGTCATTGGCCACATCAGGGTTATAACCCTGCGCACTCAGGCGGTCTATGTTGTCGAAAAGAATCTTGTTTTTGAGATAGGTCTGCTCTTTCTGGATCTCCAGCTTCACGAGTGCAAAATCACTGGCCAGATCCGTTGATTTTGAAGGGTCTTTGAGCTCATTCTCTATCTTCGAGATCTTGTTCTGGATCTTCGGGATCCAGTATACTTTTTTATACTGTGCCACGCTGATGGCCTTATCGTATTTGTAAAAATTCCGCTCGTAGGCATTGGCCTTGAACTGGTTCACTGCCAGTGCTTCAAAAGCCCAGCGGCTGGCCATCACCTCACCTGCAATCGGTACGCCACCCTGCTTGGCCAGCGTAGGATTGAGCTTGTCGAATTTCACCACCACGCCCGCCAGCAACAGTTGCGGGATAATGAGGAAAGGGATCAGGATATAGATGGTCACCGCGCTGTTAAATGCCGACGAAATATTGAGGCCCAGCATATTGGCAAAGCACGATACGGTAAAGAGCACCATCCAGTAATCGAGATACATGCCTTTGATATCCAGCACGAGGTTGCCTACAACAATGAATGTGAGGGTTTGTATAGCCGACAGCACAAACATGATCGTGATCTTGCTCCACAGATAACTACCCTTGCTCAGGTTGAGGAACGACTCGCGCTTGCGGATCTTACGGTCGCGGATGATCTCCTCGGCACTTACCGTAAGGCCTATGAACAGGGCCACCACCACCGACATGAACATGTAAGCGGGAATGTTCTCATTCTCGCGGTAAATGTATCCTTTCGTGGTGTCTACGTCCGTATTGAAATACCGCACCAGGTAGGCCAGGATAAACGCCAGCAATGGGGCTTCGAGAAAGTTGATGAGCAGGTACTGGGTGTTGGTGAGCTTGCTGAGCACATCGCGCTTGATAAAGACCAGGAATTGTTTTATCGCATTCGGGATCCTGAATATGGCTGCCGGGATCTCCCCTGTATAATTGTTCTCAAAAATGCTGTTCTCGATCAGCTCTTTGTAATGCTTGTTCCACTCCGCGGGGCTTGTTTTGCGGTTGTGTGTGAGGTTGCCGTACTCGTCGAGTACCTTGCTCTCAATAATGTTGAAGATCTGCTCGGGGTTCACATTACCGCAGTTCCAGCATTCGCTCTCTTCGGCATTTACGTGGTTCACCAATCGTTTAAAGTAAGCCACCGCGTCTACCGGGTTGCCATAATAGATCGGGTAGCCGCCCACATCAAGGATCATGAGCTTATCGAACATTTTAAAAATATCGGATGAAGGCTGGTGGATCACCACAAAGATGAGCTTTCCTTTGAGGGCGAGCTCTTTCAGCAGGTCCATGATATTTTCAGAGTCACGCGAGGAGAGACCGGACGTAGGCTCATCGACATACAGCACCGAAGGCTCGCGGATGAGCTCCAGCGCAATATTGAGGCGCTTGCGCTGCCCACCCGAAATGGTCTTTTCGAGAGGGGAACCTACTTTCAGGTCACGGGTCTCAGAAAGTCCCAGGTCGGCCAGCAATGCATGGCATTTTTTGGCGATCTCGTCGTCGTTCAGGTTACCGAAACAGAGCTTGGCATTGTAAAACAAATTCTGGTATACCGTAAGCTCCTCTATCAGGAGGTCGTCTTGTGTAACGTGGCCTATCACACCGGCCACAGCTTTCTTATCCTTATGAACGTTTTTTCCGTTGATGAGCACCGCGCCCGCGCTGGGCTGCTCGATCCCGTTCAGTACATTGAGCAGGGTGGATTTGCCGGCACCGGAACCACCCATGATGCCGATGAGCTTGCCGCTCTCTTCGCTCATGTTGATACCACGCAGGCCCAGTTTCCCGCTTTTGAACTTGTATTCGATCTGGCGTGCTTCAAATGAGATCTTGGCCTTGCTGCTATCTGCCAGGAACCTGCCAATGATGTCGCTGTAATAAATAGGTTTTACTTTGGAGCTCCGCAGTGAAGACCCTGGCGTGAGGATATGGACCCGTTCTCTCGAAATGCCCTGACCATTGAGCTGTAGCTCTATATTGCCATAGATCCGCAGGGCATACATGCCCACGCTGTCGATCTGGATCACGCGGATATCGTCGTTAAGCGTGTCTACGTAAATATGCTTGCACGAATTGTTATAGCCTCCCTCCTTGTTGTTGATCACGAGGAGGTTCGGTGAATCAGGCACCTTGTCTGCCTTGTCTTCCACAAACGATTTGAGCTCGTTGAATTCTTCGGTAGGAATATTAAAGGTTTCTGCCACAGTAGTTACAAACTCGTACTCCTGGTCAGAGATCTCGGCAGACGAATAAATAAATTCCAGCAAGCGGATGAGCACGATCACTTTCTGCGGCTGTTCAAGCTCCTGGTTGATCTGTGTACAGATCTTCAGCACCTTTACCGAATTCACAGAGGTGCGTTTGGCAGTGCCGTCCTTTTTCTTGGAAACAGACTGGTGAGTTTCCAGATACTCGTCAAAGATCTTCAGGTATGTTTCAACCTGTTCCTGGTTCAATTGCTGTTTTAAAAACGATTCAACAATAGAACGGCCCGTATTGGTGATGCCATCTACTTTCGCAATGATGGCAAACATTTGCATTAAGGCCCGGAGTATTCGTTCACTCATATTTTAATTTTTTGTCGGTAGGGGTGGGATGAATATATAAAAATTATTTTAATTCCTGTTGGTCAATGAGTAAAAGCAGCGGGCACCTTCTTTTACCAGTTCCGAATCCTGGTGCGGCACCGAAAATTCTGCACTGCCATTGAAGACAATACTGCTGAGACCGTACTCCCGGAGTGTGACCTCGTAGTTGGGATACAGCTCCAGCATAAAACAGGCCGCACCTTTATCGGGCATGGAGAGCGTGGCGGATTTGTAATACATCTGCTTGGTGCCTGATTTCAGCAGCAAAGGGCCTGTTTTACCAAAGCCCAGGTTGGCGGTCACCACGATCCTGAGGAACAGCCTGCCGTTGTACCTTACAAATTGTACATGGGCATTATCCTTCATTTTTACGTCTATGAGCTCCACCGGCAGCTTTGTATTCCCGGGAGGGATCAAACACGAGTCGCTGGTAAAACGGCATTCGTGCTGGGCTTCCAGACCAGTGACAAGCAGCAGCAGGCACAGGACCATGATGTTCTTCATGCAGTGGTTTACTTTACGTATAATTAACGTTGACAGTATAAAAACAAAAAAGGATAAAGTTGCCTTTATCCTTTTTTAAAGTTCCTTGCAGGCATTACTTCTGTTTGAAGCCTATCAGGATCACCGCGCAGCCTGAGCCGGGGTTCCTGTTGGCATCCAGCTGTCCTTCGATGATCACCTCCAGCGTGGATTTTACTTTAAAATCCCAGTAAGGAGCGTTCGAGTAATTTTTGTTGGTAAAGAGCAGGTGACGGTCCTGGTCGTATACATTGAAAATGAGGTTACCATCTGTTTTGCCGCTGCAGGCCGCAAAGCGGTAAACAGTTTCTCCGAACAAAGTGGTATGGAACTCGGCAGTTTCTTCTGAGTTCAGCAGGAACGCGCGGTAGCTTTGTCCGTCGGATACATAAGAGGCGATGATATGCTTGGCGCACAAATTGGCAATAGAATCACATTGCGCTTTTGCATTGTGGGAAATTGTCGCGAAAGCCAGGCCTAAAATAAGAGTTGAAATATATTTCTTCATAGTTTTTTGAGCTTTAATAAATTAAGATTGAGCGTTCACCACCTTGTCGCGTATTGTTTTAATCTTTGCCCCGATCTGGTCTATCTGCTCTTTGCTGATCATGACTTCCGTTGTGCTGTTGATGTATGTGATTTTCTTGGCTTCGTCGGTAGTTGGCTCTACAAATGTATATTTCGACTGCACGCCTTCATATATTTTGGCCAAGGCTTCCAGTTCTTTACCCAGATCGAGTGCTTCAGGCATGTTATGCGAGTTGAGGAGCTTGATGATGCTTGACAGGGCCTGCTTTTGTTCCGCGATCCTGAATTTGATATCGTCGGTTGGTTTTTTGGCGTAGGCAGTGATAGAAAAATGCATGCTCTCGAGCCAGCCACCGGTAAGGATCAGGCTGCTCACCTCTGTACGTTTGTTGGTTTTGAGGTAAGAGTCACTGGCCCTGTAAGCAATACCTACCAGCACCAGCATACTATCTTTGTTGGCGATGTTGGTTTCGATGCGTTTCATGGTCTGCTGGTCGAAAGCGGCGGATACACCCAGCTTATCAGCCATCTGCTTCACAGAAGCCAGGTAGCCGATGGCATCCTGTGTCTGGTTATACATGCTCACGTAGCCCAGATCGGCACCGTAGATACCAAGATTCAAAGCCCTTAAATAGTCAGTTGAATAAGTGCCCATTTTGTTGGCCGGGTTCAGGATAGCCTTTTCATAAGGAACCCCGGCTTTCTGGATCAGCATAGCGGTTTGAATAGGCGATGGTACGCTGAACAGCTCTCCGCCTACGTTCAGCACAGCTGTTTTGGCGGTATCAGGATCCGGCAGCTCATCTCCATGCCCTTCCGTTTCTTTCTTGGGATCGCCACAGGCGTATACCAGCAGGGATACCAGCCCAAACGCTACCATTTTTGTATTCAACTTCATATTTGTAAAATTCATCGTCATAATTGATTGATTGATTGCTAAAAATCCAACGCAAGTAAATAAAATTTAGGGACATAGCCAAATATTTGTTTTTAAACAAAATTTTGACAGGCATGGTTCCCGGGGGCCTTGCTACAGCCCGGTTAGGGCCACCAGGAGCTTCTCAATTTTGAGCTTCATCTCTTTGGGCGAACAGCTGTAATTGTTGAACAGTAAAGCGAACACCAATTCTTTGCCGGCCTTCGTTTTCACATAGCCGCAATAGCCCCGGGCGCGGGTAATATAGCCGGTTTTGGCCCGGAGGTTGTTTTCGGCAAAAGTGCCTTTGCAAAGACCGGCCATACTGCCATTTTTCCCAGCCACAGGCAGTGATGCGTTAAACGCCGGGTACACCAGGCTATCCCTGTATATTTTGCCAAGGATCGTTCCCTGGATCCTGGTGGTGATGGCATTGGCGCGCGACAAGCCACTGCCATCCACCATAAAAAGGCCCGATACATCCACTCCCCTGCCCTTCCAGTATCCTATCACCGCGTCGATGCCATTATCGGTTGTACCCTGCCGGCCGGTCTTATATGCGCCAACCGTTTTGAGCAGGGATTCGGCATAATGGTTATCGCTTTTGGTATTGGTATAGTATACGATCTTCTCGAGCGGGGGCGATACATGTGTGTAAGCCAGGTTATATGAAGAATAACTGAAGGTTTCATGTCCGCCTGCAGGGCCTTTCACCGCCTGTTTCAGTACAATGCCGTTTCCTGATAACAGCTCTGCCAGGTAATCGCGGAGCTCGGCTGCCGGGTCTGCCATGGCGCCTTCCACTTCATAAGCAGCCTGGCTGGGCGGGATAGTGCCCCTCACCGTTTTATGGGTGTCGCCAGGGCCACCGAAGATATAGGCATTGTCGTCGCTGCCGCCGGAAAATACGCTATCAGCCACTGTATCATGGTAGAGCTGCTGCCCCATACGGGTTTTGAGGCTCAGCAGGCTGGCTTTTTTGCCGGGCTCATAAGAGCGAAAGGTCAGGATGAACTTATTGTCGCTGTATGACAAACCGTTAGCACCCGCACCAAAATAATTGCCGATGTCGCCCCAGATCCAGGTAGAAGGGATATTGGTATCGAAACAGGATGCATCTGTGAGCACTGAGCCATTCAATTGCCTGAGTCCCATTCGTTTCATTTTCGTGGTCCATACCTGTATGGCATCAGCATCTTCTTTATAAAAGTAAGCCGAATTAAGCGTTGGGTCGCCGCTACCCCTGATGATGATATCTCCGTCCAGGATACCCGTAGCGGTATCGATCCGCCGGGTGGTGTAGAGATTGGTTTTGTATATATAGTTTTTTCCGAGGATGCCGAGGGCGGCCGAAGTGGTTACAATTTTGAGCGTGCTGGCGGG
>BFBZ01000844.1_pt1 | contig 24063 bp, 22 predicted proteins | sample 1888401 | NCBI WGS metagenome assembly BFBZ01 (sample SAMD00112614, study PRJDB3348) | symbiont metagenome | host: Chara braunii
TACCCCCAACCCATCGTTCAGCCTGGCGGGTAAAAGCGAAGAAGCAGTAATAGAAGCGGCGGTAAGCGCGAAAGCAGGCAGTACAAACGGCAGGGTCTCAGCAGCTGTGATCATAAACGGCGACACTTTCTCCAAAAGCATCAGGCGCATCGAATACGACCACATTCCTTACCAGTTTATCCTGGGTGATGCTGAAGCAGCACTGGTAAATATCGATCTCAAAAAAGCGGGCACCAGCATCGGTTATATTCCCGGTGCGGGCGATGAGATCCCGGCATGCCTCAAGCAGGTAGGCTACAGTGTTACGGTGCTCACCGATGAGCTGCTGGGCCGCGAGGACCTGTCGAAATACGATGCCATTGTGAGCGGCGTGCGGGCCTACAACACCAACGACAGGCTGCAGGTGCATTACGACAAGCTGATGGGCTACGTGAAGAACGGCGGGAACCTGGTGGTGCAATACAACACCAATAACCGCATTGGGCCGGTGCAGGCCAAGATCGGCCCCTACCCTTTCACCATCTCACGCGACCGCGTGACGGACGAAAAGGCGGAGGTACGCATGATCAATGCGAAGCAGCCCGCGCTCAATTTCCCGAACGCGATCAGCGCGGCAGATTTTGACAATTGGGTACAGGAGCGGGGCATCTACTTTGCCACCGATTACGACAAGGACTACAGCTCTGTGCTGTCGCTCAACGACCCACATGAGAAAGCCGGCGAAGGCAGCCTCATTATTGGCAAATACGGCAAAGGCAACTTTGTGTACACGGGCCTGGCTTTTTTCAGGGAATTGCCGGCAGGCGTACCGGGCGCATACCGCCTGTTTGTGAACCTGCTGAGCCTCCCGAAGAACAAGCGTACTGAATAACGCATAAATAATGAGCCAAGAAGAAAAGCCACCTATCCTGCGCACATGGAGAAACGTGTATGCCATGGTGATCGGTGTGCTGCTGCTGCTGATAATACTGTTTTATTTTTTCACCAGGCATTTTGAATGAGCAACACCGATTGGCTGGTACTTGGCATCACCCTGCTGTCTATTGTGGCATACGGTATATGGAAAAGCCGTGGTGCCCGCAATATAGACGGGTACCTGCTGGCCAACCGGCAGCTGCCCTGGTACCAGGTGGGCCTCTCTGTAATGGCCACACAGGCCAGCGCCATCACTTTTCTCTCGGCCCCCGGCCAGGCCTATAGCGATGGTCTCCGCTTCATCCAATTTTATTTTGGCCTGCCGCTGGCCATGGTGGTACTGTGCATCACCTTCATTCCTATCTTCCGCCAGCTCAATGTTTATACAGCCTACGAGTACCTCGAAAAACGCTTCGATATCAAAACGCGTGCGCTCACGGCGATGCTGTTCCTGCTGCAGCGGGGTCTTTCCACGGGCATTACCATTTACGCGCCCTCCATTATCCTCTCTGCCATCCTGCACATTGATATCAGCTACACCACCCTGTTCACGGGTGGTATCGTGATCCTGTATACCGTGTACGGCGGCACCAAGGCGGTATCCTATACACAGATGTTCCAGATGGCGGTGATCTTTGCCGGCCTGTTCATGGCTGCATACATGGTGGTGCACCTGCTGCCGGAAGGTGTGGGATTTTCAGACGCGCTGCACATCGCCGGCAAAATGAACAGGCTCAACGCCATTGATACGACCTTCGATCTCAATAACCGTTACAATATCTGGTCGGGGATCATCGGCGGTTTTTTCCTGCAGCTGTCTTATTTCGGCACAGACCAGTCGCAGGTAGGGCGCTACCTCACCGGCAAGTCCATTACAGAGAGCCGCCTGGGGCTGGTGATGAACGGGCTGGTCAAGATCCCGATGCAATTCCTCATCCTGCTCATCGGCACGCTGGTATTTGCCTTTTACCAGTACCACACGCCCCCGGTGTTTTTCAACCAGGTGGAAGTGGCCCGCATCGAAAACAGTGCGCACCGGCAGGCCTATAAACAACTGGAGAAAGCATACGGGTTGGCACACGAGCATAAACAACAGCAGGTAGCAGCACTGGTAAATGCCTTGCACACCCACAACGAACAGGCCGTAGATGAAGCACGCACTAAGCTAAGGGTCGCCGACCAACAGGCCAATGCCATCCGCCAATCGGCCATTGCACTCATGCAACATAACAACCCGCAGGCAGACCCCAACGATACCAATTATGTGTTCCTCACTTTTGTAACGCAATACCTGCCGGTAGGCATGGTGGGACTGCTCATCGCTATTATTTTCCTGGCCTCTATGGGCTCTACGGCCAGTGGGCTCAACTCGCTGGCTTCTACCAGCGTGGTGGATTTTTACAAGCGGCTCTTCAGGCAGGATGGCAACGAACAGACTTATTTGTCGGCCTCCCGCTGGGCTACAATATTGTGGGGCGTCTTTTGCATGGTAGTGGCCCTGTACGCCGGCAAACTGGGCAATCTCATCGAAGCCGTGAACATACTGGGTTCCCTGTTCTATGGTACCATTCTCGGTATTTTCCTGGTGGCCTTTTACATGAAGCGTGTGAATGGAACAGCTGTATTCTACGCGGCCCTGGTAGCCGAAGGTTTTATCATCGTGGCATGGATCACCAACCTCACAGCTTTTCTCTGGCTCAACGTGATAGGCTGTCTCCTGGTCATGTTGTTTGCGTGGCTGATCCAAACACTGTGCTATCGCGGCCCGGGCAATCAACACCTGCCTGAGTAAACATAAAAAAGCCCTGTTGTATCAACAGGGCTTTCAGAAAACAGAGTGGTGAAATAATTACTTACCGGACTTGGTTTCGGCAATGAGCTTTTCGGCCTGTTTCACGTAATCATCGTTCTTGGCTTCTTTGGCCAGGGCAATCACTTTTTCAGCATCGTTAAGTGTTGCAGTTTTATCGTTCAGCTTCGATTCGATCTTTGCCCGAAGCATTACCACCCAAAAGGCTTTCTGGTTCTGCTCTGCAGCCCTGTTGGCCCACTCAAGCGCCTGCTTCAGGTCCTTGTTATTATCATAATAATAGCTGGCAGCCTGGAAATAAGGGCGGTTGTCGGCTGTCACATTCGCTTCGATGTTTTTCATGATGCGGCCGTCAATGTCGGTGCTGATCATCACCGGCACACGTGTTTTATCCCACATAAGCTCAAGCGTGGCGGCATTAGACGTGAGGTCGGCCAGGTTGATGGTAAAAGACTCCACCTTATTGGCCAGCGCGGTAGGCTTTACCTTGATGTGCAGGGCTTCATTCTCAGGTTTATAATCGGCCACGTTGCCGTTCAGGGTCAAATCTTTGTACAGCATCACTTCCCAGCTGTCTTTGTTCGGAATGGTGTAAATGCCATAGGTGCCGGCTTTCACATCATTGCCTTCCAGCTTCACATCATCAGAGAATGTGATCTTGGTGGTGGCGTTGGCACCCGTGCGCCACACCTTGCCATAAGGCACAAGGTCTCCAAATACGGTACGGCCTTTTACCGAAGGACGTGAATAATCGACTGTGATATCTCCCAGCCCGAAGCTTTGTTTAATGGTTTGAGAAGGGCTTGGCGCAGGCACTTTGAGCTGTGCGCGGAGGCTTGTTGAAAAAACGGAAACAGCGGCCATGGCCGCAAGCACGGTATTTTTGGTAATGGTCATCATGTGTTTTGGGTTTAGTGGTTAGAGGCTTCAAACATACTCAAAAGGCAATGGATCGCAGGTTGGGTATTTCTTAAATTTTCTTAAAATTTCCGTGCCGCCGCGTCACAATCTCTGGTGCACAGCCTCAAACAATACAATACCGGTGGCTACCGATACATTGAGCGAGGCAATGTTCCCGGCCATGGGGATCTTCACCTGCATATCGCTGCGTTTAAGGTACTCGCCGCTGATCCCGTTCTCTTCCGAGCCCATAATAAGCGCTGTAGGCTTTTTAAAATCCGCGTCGTAAATAGTTGTTTCCGTTTTTTCGTGGCAGGCCAGTACCTGCAGCCCGCTGTCCCTGAGGTAGCTGATCGTGTTCTTTAAATTATCGGCACGGCACACCGGCAGGCGGTGCAGGGCCCCGGCGCTGGTTTTAATGGCATCGCCGTTGATCTGCGCGGCACCCCTGCTCGGGATAATGATAAAGTCGACCCCCGCGCATTCCGCGCTGCGGGCAATGGCGCCAAAGTTGCGCACATCCGTCACCCTGTCAAGAATAAGCACCAGCGGCACACGGCCCGCCTCAAAGGTATGGGCCAGCAGGTCTTCCACCTCGTGGTAGGTTACCTCGGCCATAAAGGCGATCACACCCTGGTGGTTCTTATCGGTGATCTTCCTGATCTTCTCGGGCGGCACAAACTGGAAAGGAATATCTTTCCCTTTGAGCGCCTGCCTCAGCTGGTTGAAGAGCTCGTTGGAAAGGCCTTTCTGCAATAATATTTTATCGATATTCCTGTCGGCGGCAATGGCTTCGATCACCGCGCGGATTCCGAATATAAGGGTCTCTTCTGGCATTGTGTGCTTGGGGTTAAAAGGGCGATGGCCTGGCCGGCGGCTCAGGCCAGGTCAAATTGTTTGAGGTGGTGCACGGCGTGCTTATGCAGCAGGTGGAGCCACTCGCTGTAGTTAAAATCGCCAAAAAAAGCATTGGTAAATACCGCCGAAGGATGCGCCTGGTGATAGCTCATCATGCGCCCTATCTCTGATTCCAGCTCGCTGATAGCCTCTCCAATCGTGGCATGCCGCAGGGGAGCAGGTTCTTCGCCCATCAGGCTGTTCTTGGTTCCCGGCTTAAAACCACGATCGCTCAATGCAAATTCCCTGAAAGCCTGCAGCTTATCGGCCGGCGTCAGGATCGTGCGGGGGATCCTGCCCCAGGCCTCCCCTATGCTGTCTGTCATATGCTCGATCATACCCTGTGGTGAAAGACGGCCCCACTGGCCTTTTTCGTGGCCCGACAACTTTTTTAAAAGAGGGATATAGGTTTCCTTAAAGAACTGCTCGTTGGTATTCATGCCCTAAAATTAAGGAAATTTCATTTATGCTTCTTTTCCTCGAGCAGGGCGATGATCTTTTTGAGATACTCCACTTCGCTTTGCAGGGCCTGCAGCTGTTGCTGCATCAGCTTCACATCCTCGCGCGACCGGCCATAGTGCGGGGCCGGCTCATTCACATAAAAATGTTTGGTATCGGGTGTGGTGTATTCTTTCTGGGAAGAGTACAGCGAAAAGAAATCGCAGTTGAGGATGCGGCTGATCTTGTTGAGCAGGTCGGTATCAATGCTTTCACGCTCAAAGATGTCGTACACCACATTACGGCTCCGGTTGATCTTTTTGGCAAACGCCGTCACCGACACCCCCTGCTTATACAACTCCTCCTTGATCTTCTTTCCGATGTGAATTGACATGGGCCAAAGGTACAGGCCCGCCACCTCAGGCAGCGTTGCTTATGCATCAAATATTAGAGCAATATGTACTATTTTATTTTGCATAAATAACCTGTTTTATTATTTTTACTATTCATTATACTAATTTTTGATATATGGCTATTTTCAGCAGGCGCAGGCAGGAGCCTCAGAAAGACTTCGCCGGCAAATACATTGAGCGGGTAAACACCCTCCACAGACACCTCAATATGCCGGTGTATGGCATTTTTAAGGTACCGAACACCAAAAAGCTGAGACAGGTGCAGGAGCTGGTGAACATCCTGCAAAACAGCAGTTCAAAAGAGTTGCGAAACCTGAAGATCTTCCTGAAAAAGCAGCGGGCCGGGAAACCGGACCGTGGTAAATGATCCAAATGACCAGGCCTGTATCATAATATAGGGTTCTGCCCTAATAAACGGTGCTGAAGGGCATAGAAGGCGATTCCCACCACATTGCGGGCGCCTGTTTTCCGCAAAATGCTTTCGCGGTGGCTTTCAACGGTGCGTGGGCTCAGGTAAAGGGTTTCCGCCATTTCGCGAACGGTCATTTGCCGGCAGATCAGCCTCACCACATCTATTTCACGGTCGGAAAGCGTGCAGATGGTATGCGGCGGCAACTGTTTCCAAGCATAGCTGCCCTTCAGGCCCTGAGCCATGGCCCGGGCAATATCCTCGTTAAAATAATAGCCTTTGCTCACCACTGTAAAAATAGCTTCCACCAGGATGTCCGTATTCACATTTTTGGGCAGGTAGCTGTTGGCTCCCTTTTCCATCAGGTGGTAGATGTAAGCATCCTCATCGTGGCTCGAGAGCATAATGATCCTAACGTCGGGGTATTGCTGCCTGATGAGGGAAATGGCCTGCAAACCATCCATGCCGGGCATCCGGATATCAAGCAACACTACCTGCGGCTGCTGGTGTACCAGGGCTTCCATCAGCTCTGTGCCATTCGCGGCTGAAATCACCACCTCTATGCCTTTGTAATCCCTGAGAAGAGAGATCAACCCATTCCTGAACAAATAATGGTCGTCAACAACTGCCACGGTGGCTTTCATACAAAAAGGCTTGGTTTAGGGTAAAGGTGTGATGCGTACAAACAGTAAAATGGTGCGGCAAATGTATACAAAAATTATGACCGCAATCTAACGGTTTACCGTGAACGAATAGTTAAATCAGGCGCTTTTCCGCATCCGTATTTCTACGGAAAATCATCCGTGTTTCTACGGAAAACGAAGCGGGCCAATGCAGCATAAAAAAGAATGCAGATATCTTTGAAGCAGAAGGAGCAAACCACTGATGACAGGCCGGGAACCGGCAATACAAGGGCCCCGGGTCATCGGTAAACTGATACGACAACTGTAACACTACACCCACTACCCACTATGAACCAAGCCATCCTTTCAGTCGCAGCTTTTATCATGATCATGACAGGCTGCGGACCTTCAAAAGAGCAAATCGCTACGGAAGAAAGAAGAAAACTCGATTCGGCCCTGGCAGTAGGCCATTCGCTGCTGCTGCCGGACCAAACGCCGCAACCCGAAACAGCCGCGGAAGCGGCCAGGCAGGAGATCCTCAAAACACATTTTGTTGAGCTAAAGGCGGAGCTGGTGGCCGAAGAAGCAAAGCTCGACAACATCAACCAGTTTATCATCCTGAGGAACGAAGCGGAAAAAGAGCAGCAAATTGCCGACCAGGCCACCGTGGTAGAAAACCTCAAAAACCAGATCGAAGATACCAGGAAACAACTGGGCCGTTAGCCCGAACGGTGAGCCGGCGAACATAAAGGAAGGCCGGAAAAGCATACTGAGTACTAAAACAAATTAGATGGAACGCGACAAGACAAGGGACAGCAAATATTTTAACTGCCTGCACGAATACGAGATCGATTACATAGCCGGATTATATGAGAACAGGCAACAGGTATATGATTTTATCAAGGCAGCCTGTGCCAAACAACTGATCAAAAATGCCATTCACTTCGATGTCTATATGCTGGTGAAGGAAGAGCTTGGTTACAACATCCCGGCCTGATCCGGGCAGGGCTGCACATGAATGACCTGCGCCCGGATGCTCTCCTTTACTTCGGAACAGAGATCAGCTTGCCATCATAAATAGGCTTGCCATCGTTCACGATCCTATAGATGTAGGTGCCCGGAGCGATGTGAGCGGTATTGACCGTTTCTGAAATCGTTTTACCCCCTTTCACCGGCAGGTCAAACTCAGCGATCTTATTGGCCATCATGTCGTACAGCTGGATACTACATTTTTTCAGCACGATTGTTTTGGCGGTAACATCCACTGTGAGGCTTTCCTTGAAAGGATTAGGGAATACATTCACTGCCAGCTGTTTTTCCTGGATGTTATTCACGCCTGTTACAGTGGCAAAGTTGATCTGCAGGATCGGGTGCAGCTCAAGATTGTTGGGCGCCGCGCCGGTCTGGCCATGCGGTGGGTCTACAAAGGCTACGCCTTGTACTTCCACCTGCGGGATGTTCACGGTGTATATATTGCCCGGGCCGATATACGTGTCTACAAAATTCCTGGCTGCCACATATTGGCTCACATATGCCGATGAGCCCGCAGCCGAACAGGTAGGATCAGGGATCTCACCAATGAGGGTATGCACACCATCACTTAGCACCAGGTGATAGTCGTTGTCTGATTCCACTTTTTTGATGGTCACATTGCAGGTCACCTTGTATGTTTTGTCTTCCACGCCTGCATAGCGGGGCATGCTTGAGCTGGGTGTTGGCGTTACAATATTCACGAGGTTGTTTACCGTTGTATTGATGGGTGTAAAATTGATTGTGCTCACAGCGGCATCCGTGAGCACTTTCACCGACCAGCGCTCCACGCCACCACACAATACCTGTTTGCCTGCGAGCAGTTCATGCTCTTCGCCTTCTTCCTGTGCATTTACAAATGGTACTGCCACAAGTGTGAAGAGAGCTAAAAAAAGATTTTTTTTCATATTGAATAATGATGATAAACCTCTGCGTGCTAAGCAGAAGTGTTCAAATATAATTAAAGGAAGGTCACAACTGACGGGTTTTAACAAGAGAAGTCGCCGGGATGCAGAAACTTTCGAAAAAGTTAAAATACACATCCCATAAAGCCATGAAGCAAAATAAAAAAAGCGCTTCCCGAAGGAAGCGCTCTTAACATTAAGTATACAAAGCGTTTTATTTTTTCACCGGCTGCATCACTTCCAGCGTGATGTCGATGATCACATCTTCGCCAAGTCCACCGGCGCTGCCAATGCCATAGTCTGTACGCTTGATGATGGCCTTACCTTCAAAGCCACCGACGTTGAATGTACCGTGCTCGCCCATGTCTTTGGTTTCCATACCTGCATAGTTAAAGGCAATGGTGGCATCTTTTGTAATGCCTTTGATGGTGAGCTTGCCTGTGGTCTTATACCTGTACTGTGCATTGGTAGTGTCTTTGGTAATGTCTGAGGCCTCGAACGTGATGTGAGGATATTTGGCCACATCAAAGAAATCGCCGCTCCTGAGATGGTCATCGCGCATGCTGTTCTGCGTGTTAAGCGATTTCAGGTCCATGCGGATATAGATCTTGGTGCCGGCATTTTCAAGATTCACCCAGCCGCTGTCGATCCCTACTGAACCTTTGGTATTGGCCATGATGTGTTTGATGCTGAAATCTACTGCACTGTGTGCGCCATCTACCATATAGTTGCCTTTCAGTTCTGTGATCTCTTTTTTAGAAGCCGCTTCGAGGCTGTCGCAGTTCACTTCTTTACCATCCACCATGCATTTTTTAACTTCAACAGTGGTTTTGCCATGCGCTGTGCCGGCCTCTGTCACCGCAATGTACGGCGCGATCACGAGCGATACGATCGACATGAGCTTAATGAGGATGTTCATGGAAGGACCTGATGTATCCTTGAAAGGATCACCTACGGTATCACCAGTCACGGAAGCTTTGTGCGGCTCAGATTTTTTGTAGAATGTTTCACCATTGATATTCACACCTTTTTCGAAAGATTTTTTGGCATTGTCCCAGGCGCCACCGGCATTGTTCTGGAAGATCCCGAGCAGCACACCCGATACAGTAACACCGGCCAGCAAACCACCGAGGATTTCGGCAGAGCTCACATTCGGGAACATACCCTTGAAGCCAAAGCCGATAATAACAGGCGTGATAAGCGCGATGGCACCAGGCATGAGCATTTCGCGGATAGAGGCTTTTGTAGAGATGGCCACGCATTTTTCGTACTCAGGCTTGGCTTTGTATTCCATAATACCCGGGATCTCGCGGAACTGGCGGCGCACTTCCTGCACCATGTCCATTGCCGCACGGCCCACCGCTGCAATGGCAAGGGCCGAGAAAATGAAAGGGATCATGGCACCTACGAACAGCGCTGCCAGCACAGGCGCTTTGTAAATATCGATGGCATCGATACCTGCCACACCTACAAACGCAGCAAACAGGGCCAGTGAAGTAAGAGCTGCCGAGGCAATAGCGAAGCCTTTGCCGGTAGCTGCAGTGGTGTTACCCACAGCATCAAGGTTATCAGTGCGCTCACGTACTTCCGGAGGCAACTGGCTCATTTCAGCAATACCGCCGGCGTTATCAGCAATAGGGCCAAAGGCATCGATAGCAAGCTGCATGGCTGTAGTAGCCATCATACCGGCAGCGGCAATGGCTACACCGTATAAACCTGCGAATGAATATGAACAAATGATCCCAGCAGAGAGCACCAGGATAGGCACCACGGTAGATTTCATCCCTACCGATAAGCCGCCAATGATGTTGGTGGCATGGCCGGTGGCCGATTGCTGGATAATAGAGTTCACGGGTTTTTTACCCATGGCTGTATAATATTCTGTTACGATGCTCATCACCGCGCCCACTACGAGACCTACCAAAATAGCGAAGAACACATGGAGCTTAGCGAATTCATAGCCACGCAGCATCAGTGTATCTGGCAGCATATACATCACCAGGAAATAAGACGCGATACCTGTGAAAATGATCGAGCTCCAGTTACCAAGGTTGAGGGCGTTCTGCACATTCGATTTTTCGCCGGAGATCCGCACGAAGAAGGTACCTATAATAGAGAACAGGATGCCGATACCGGCGATCACCATAGGCAATAAGATCGGCGAAAAGCCATTAAAACCATCTATAGAGATGCCGTTGATCTTTTCCACCACTATTTCCTGCCCCAATACCATGGTAGCAAGGATCGTGGCCACGTATGATCCGAAAAGGTCGGCACCCATACCGGCCACATCCCCCACGTTATCGCCCACGTTATCGGCAATAGTAGCCGGGTTACGAACGTCGTCTTCAGGGATGCCTGCTTCTACTTTTCCTACCAGGTCGGCGCCCACATCGGCTGCCTTGGTATAGATCCCACCACCCACACGGGCAAATAAAGCAATAGACTCAGCGCCTAATGAAAACCCGGTGAGAACCTCGATGGCTGTTTTCATTTCGTTGCTGTTCACATCTGCTACATTGAATATTTTCAGGAAAACGATGAACAGTCCGCCAAGTCCGAACACGGCCAGGCCCGCTACACCGAGGCCCATTACTGTGCCACCTGTAAAAGATACCTTGAGGGCTTTGGCCAGGCTGGTACGGGCTGCCTGCGTGGTGCGCACGTTGGCTTTGGTGGCCACTTTCATGCCGATGTAGCCAGCTGTTGCGGAGAATACCGCGCCAATGATAAATGATATGGAAATGATCCAGCTGGAGTGGATATGCCTGCCGTTGATCTCATGAATGGTACCCGAGAAAGCGAGCAGGGCAGCCGCAAATATCACAAAAATGCTGAGCACCTTCCACTCGGCCTTCAAAAAGGCCATGGCGCCTTTGGCTATATAACCGGCCAGCTCCTGCATATTGGCCTCGCCGGCATCCTGTTTACTAACCCAGGCAGATTTTACTGCCATCACTAACAATCCAACTATACCTAAAATAGGTACCAGGTAAATAACACTGTCGTTCATATATTACATTTATAATAATTAGGGCTGCAAAAATAAGCATTTTGGAGAAGTAACGAAATTTATTTTAAATAATTGATTTACAGATTTTTACACAACCACAAATGMCCTMCCCGCCAGCACCCGGAGGGTGGGCTTTGGAGGTCGCTTTTATACCAGGAGGTGCTTGTTTCATTTTGCCCTGACCGGCCCACCAGAAAAAGAACAATTGTCACCCTGGAGAAAGTTGTCATTTTGAAAAAGGTTGTCATGCGGAGCTTGCCGGGACATCTCCGTAAATCAAAAAGATGCCTCCATTGCAGTCGGCATGACAAAAAAGAGAAGACGCTTATACCAGCACCAGGGGCACATGCACCCGGTGGCGCACACTCTCTACTGTAGTACCCAGTAAAAGATCTTTGAAGGTACTGTGGCCATGGGTTCCCATAATGAGAATATCGGCATTTACCGCCGAAATGGCCTCAGGGATGGCTGTTTTCGGATTGCCGAAGCCCAGTTTAATGGCGCAGGTATAACCCTTTGCCTGGAGCTGGTGAGCATAATCGTTGAGGTTGCTGTAATCCGTATTGCGCTCATGGTCATTGGCATGCTCGCCATATACTACGGCGTTGGTACTCTCCAGCACATGAATGAGCACATAGCCGGCCTGCTTACCTCCCAGCTGGATAGCCTTGTTCACGGCYTTGATGTCAGCTTCCRAAAAAYCCACTGTCACCGCCACTGTTTTGTATGTGCTGCTCACATCAAAATTAAGCCGGGGCAGCCGGCCATGAAAATTGTGGAGGTGCCTTTCTTTCCGGCGTGCCAGCCAGGGCTCAAACACGATGTACAGGAGCATCAGGAAACAGAAGAGCATGAAGGGGATGACCGTGAAACTGATGAGCAAAGGGTGTCCCGACGACGACAGCCAGTCGCTCACCTTATTGAGCAGCATCTGGCAGTTGAGGTAAACAATGATGGTAACCGTACCCCACGACAAGATCTTCTGCCAGGCCGGGATGGCGAAGGCACCCATCTTTTGCTTATTACTTACAAAATGAATGAGCGGGATGATGGCAAAGCCCAGCTGGAGGCTGAGGATCACCTGGCTCAGCACCAGGAGCGTACCGGTTTCGCTTTCACCTGCAAAATAGATCACCAGGAAAGCCGGCACAATGGCCAGCAGGCGCGTGATGAGCCGGCGGATCCAGGGTTGCAGCCTCAGGTTGAGATAACCTTCCATGATCACCTGCCCGGCCAGGGTACCTGTTACTGTAGAGCTTTGCCCGGCAGCGATGAGCGCCACCGCAAACAGGATGGGTGCCAGCGAGCTGCCCAAGATCGGTGCCAGCAACTGGTAAGCATCCTGGATCTCCTTTACCTCGTGATGGCCATTGCTAAAAAAAGAGGAAGCCGCCAGTACCAGGATGGCCGCGTTCACAAACAGGGCCATGTTCAATGCAATACTGCTATCGAGCACGTTGAAGCGGATAGCTTTTTTGATCTCTTTGGGTGTGCGCTCGAAACGCCGGGTCTGCACCAGGGAAGAATGCAGGTAGAGGTTATGTGGCATCACCGTGGCACCAATAATGCCAATGGCAATATACAGCGCTTCCTGGCTTTGGATGTGAGGCACCAGGCCCTTCGCTACTTCCGCGGCATCTGGCCTGGCAATGAGCAGCTGGATAAAGAACGATACCCCGATAATGGCGATCAGCGAAATAATAAAAGCTTCGAGCTTGCGGATACCAGCATTGAGGAGGAACAGCAGGATAAAGCTATCGAATMCCGTGATACAGACGCCCGCCAGCAGCGATACGGAGGGAAACAATAAATGAATACCGATGGCCATGCCCACTACTTCAGCCAGGTCGCAGGCGGCGATGGCCACCTCGGCCAGGGCATAAAGGAACAGGTTTACCAGCCTCGGGTAATGGTCCCTGGAGGCTTGCGCTAGGTCGCGGCCCGTTACAATACCGAGGCGCGCGCAATGGCTTTGCAGCAGCAGCGCCATCAGGTTGCTCATCACCAGCACCCAGATGAGGCTATAGCCAAAGCGGCTCCCACCTTCTATATCGGTGGCCCAGTTGCCGGGGTCCATGTACCCCACGCTGATCATATATGCAGGGCCAAAAAAAGCCAGTATTTTTTTATACCCACCCCTCGAGGATGTGTTTACCGAGGCATGTACCTCTTCGAGCGAATGAGAATCTTTTTTTGTTACCATGTGATATCCGTCTGTTGTCTCCCGCTTTCTCCCTTATTTCGCAGCCTGCACCAAAATATTCGACACCACCTGCCTGCTCAGGAACTCGTGCTGTTTTTTATTGATGACCACCTTAAAAGACTGGTCATACTCATTGACGGCTGTCACGCTGATCTCATCACCCAGCTTCAGTTTCAACTGCGAGAGGTATTGCAAAAAAGCCGGGCTGTGGTCTATCACACCTGTGAGGATATATTTGCCTTTTTTACCTGCGTCGATGAGTGGCAGTGACCGCTGCTGCCTCATATTGCCTTTTTCATCAGGGATAGGGTCGCCATGCGGGTCGAATTTAGGGTTGCCTAAAAAATTATCGAGCCGGCTGATCAGTGCGTCGCTTTGAATATGCTCCAGCTGCTCGGCAATGTCATGCACTTCATCCCAGGTAAAATTGAGCTTTTCTACCAGGAACACTTCCCACAAGCGGTGCTTCCGGATGATGGACAAAGCCGTCTTCTCCCCTTTCCCGGTAAGCTGCACGCCATGGTATTTGCGATAGGTGAGCAGCTTCTTTTCCGCTAGCCGCTTCAGCATATCGGTAACGGTGGCGGCCTTGCTTTCTATGCGGGCAGCAATATCGTTGGTAGATACAGCGTCGTGCACCTGTTCGCCAAGCTTGTAAATGGCCTTCAGGTAGTTTTCTTCTGTAAATGATAATGTCATAGCCAGGGTTAATGATCCGCGATAAGCCACCTATTACGAGTGGCAGGGTCGTTTTATTTTATACAGCACAAAAATAATAATTTTATTACACTAAATAAAATTTTAGACTATGCTAAAAATTAATTTTAATGCTCTATATTTGCTCCCGTCAAAAAAAACACTTGTTCCGTGCTTAAATACTGCCTCTTCATTATCATGGGCCCGCTGGCCGCTTTTTCGCAAAAAGACAGCACAGAGCAGCGCTTCAACTGGCACTTTCAGCAAACCGTGATCACGCAGTACCACCCGCGTTTCAGCGCGCCGTATAGCGGTGTCAATAGCCTGCAGCCTGCGGAGGAAACGCAGTCCTCGCTCACCACTACCCTGTTCATCGGGCTCAGGCCCTGGAAAAACGGCGCATTTTACTGTAACCCGGAGATCGCGGGCGGCGCGGGCTTTAGCTCTGCGCGTGGCATTGCCGGCTTCAGCAATGGCGAAACATTCAGGATCGGGAACCCGGCCCCCGCCATATACCTGGCCAGGGCCTATCTCAGGCAGGTGATCCCACTCTCAAAAGACCACACAACCAACAGCGACGACCTGAACCAGCTGAAGGCGAGGCAATACAAACGGCAGCTGGTGCTGGCAGCGGGCAAATTCAGCGTAGCTGATTTTTTCGACTGTAACCGTTACAGCCACGACCCGCGCAGCCAGTTCATGAACTGGGCCCTGATGAGCCAGGGCGCCTGGGATTACCCGGCTAACACACGTGGCTATACCGTTGGCGGGCTCGTGGAATACACATCACCACAATTTGAAGCAAGGGCCTGCCTGGCCCTGGAGCCAACCTACGCCAACGGGCCTGTACTGGACGGCAATATCCGCAAGGCCAATGCTACCACTGTTGAGCTACAATACAACTACACACTTAATGGCCACGATGGCAATATCAAACTGCTTGGGTTCTACAACAACGCACCCATGGGTGTATACTCGCGGGCCTTGCTGAACCCGGACACTACCGACATTACCTTGTCGCGCGCATACGGGCACAGCAAATATGGCTTTGGTATCAATATGGAACAAACACTCAGCTCCTGGATAGGCTTATTTGCAAGAGCCAGCTGGAATGATGGATTGTGCGAAACCTGGGCTTTTACGGAGATAGACCAGTCGGCTCACCTGGGCCTGAGCCTGGATGGTAGTAAATGGCGGCGCAGGGGTGATGTATTGGGTGTAGCCGGGATCATCAATGGCATCAGCGCAGAGCACCAGGCTTACCTGAAAAAAGGTGGTTATGGCTTCATGATCGGCGATAGCCGTCTCCACTATGCCCCCGAAATAATCACTGAAGTGTATTATGCTTTTTCTATCAAAAAATATTTTACCACCATCAGCCCCGATTACCAACTCATTGTGAATCCTGCCTATAACCACGACCGCAAAGGMCCTGTACATGTGCTTTCGGTAAGGGTGCACATACAGCTCTGAGCTTMCCTGCCATATTGAGCGGGGTCAGCCTTCTATCCTCGAATGCCGCTTTGTATCTCTCATGAATACATATACTAGGAGCGACACCACAATACAACCCGTGACGTACCAGTAATAGTAAGGCTCGTGGCCGGCCTGTTTGAACCAGAGGGCTATGTATTCGGCCGTGCCGCCAAAGATAGCCACCGTGAGGGCATAAGGCAGGCCCACACCCAACGCGCGTACTTCGGCGGGGAACAGCTCCGCTTTCACCACGGCATTGATGCTGGTATACCCACTCACGATAAGCAGTGGCAGCAGGAGCAGGATAAATGCCTCGCCTTCGGAGCCGGCATGGCTCAGCGCTGTGAGCAGCGGCACAGTGAACAGGGTACCGAGGACCCCAAAACCGATCAGCAGTGGTTTACGCCCTACCCTGTCTGACAACAGGCCGAAGGCGGGCTGCAAAAGGGCGAAAATCAGCAACGATAAAAATGTGAGCAGTGTGGACTGATCTTTACTAAGGTGCACGGTATTCACCAGGAATTTCTGCATATAGGTGGTATAGGTGTAAAACGCGAGCGTGCCGCCAAGCGTCAACCCTGAAACCGTTAGGATAGCCCGGGGATGCTTCAGCAGCTCTTTCACAGAACCTTTCCGGGAAGCCTGTACTGTTTCCCGGCTGAAATCGGCTGTTTCGTGCAGGCTGCGCCTCAGGTAAAAAGCTGTTACAGATAACAGCGCGCCGATCACGAAAGGGATCCGCCAGCCCCAGCTGGCCAGCTGCACCGGCGTTAAGACCAGCTTTTGCAGCAACAGTTGTACTCCCAGGGCAATGAGCTGCCCACCTATCAGTGTCACATACTGGAAGCTCGAATAAAAACCACGCCGCCCGCTGGTGGCCATTTCGCTGAGGTAGGTGGCCGAGGTACCATATTCGCCGCCCACACTCAATCCTTGCAGCAGGCGGGCTATAAGCAGCAGCACCGGCGCGAGGATGCCAATGCGGTTGTAGCCGGGGGTGAAGGCGATGAGCAGCGAGCCGAACGACATCAGCAATACGGATAATGTCATGGCTCTTTTACGCCCCATTTTATCGGCCATGCTACCAAACAACCAGCCACCCACAGGCCGCATCAAAAAACCCACCGCAAAAATGCCGGCTGTGTTGAGCAGCTGGGCCGTGCTATCGGCACCGGGAAAAAATACGGGAGAGAAATACAGGGCAAATGCCGAATAGGCATACCAGTCGTACCACTCCACGAGGTTACCCACAGAGCCACCAATAATGGCCTTCAGGCGACGGGCTGTATCGTGCGTGGGTGAAGGTGTGCTGCCTGGCATAACCAATCGTTTATTTTTTCAGCGGGATAAAATACAGCTCCMCCCGCCGGTTCTTTTCGCGCCCTTCAGGTGTTTTATTGCTCTCAACAGGATACTGGTCGGCATAACCATTGCAACGGATCCCCGTTTTTTTATCGCTGAGTTTCGTCAACAGGTATGTTTTGATGCTATTGGCGCGGGTCAGGGAAAGCTTCTGGTTGAACGAAGCATTGCCTGTACTGTCGGTATGCCCATCGATCACGATGCTATAATCCGGTTGCCGGTTAAGCCCGGCGGCCAGCGAGTCCAACTCCTTCCGGGCGGCAGGCTTCAGGGCCGATTCGCCGGTGTTGAACAGGTAAGTGGCGTTGAGAGAAAGTTGACGGGCTGAACCGATAGCAGCAATAGCGTCGATATCGGCACCGGGCCACATACGGTCTATTTTGGGCAGCGGCGTACGGGCATCCACCAGTTTCACATAGCGAAACAGCTCTCCCGGTTTTGTAGAATCGCCAATATCTACCAGGGCATTGCCGCCACTGATCTTTCCCACACCAATCCAGGTCTTGTTGTCTTTGGATACATAGAGCCAGGTCTCTTCCACGTATTTTCCCATCTCGAACACATAGAGATCGGGGCCATCGATATTGATAAGGGCATTGTCGGTGAACTGCACCACCAGTTCACCACCGGTACCAAGGCACACAAAGCCACTCACATACAGTTCGTTGAAATTGGGCGGACCGATCGCATCCTGGGGATTGGCGTTGGCCGGGATGGGTGGCGGATCGCCTTTCTTATAGCTCACCACTTTATCGGCAAAGGAGATATCGCCCAATGGCAGCTTCACCGTGCCGCCGTGACCATTGCTGTACGATTTTTCCTGGGCATTCAGGTATAAGGATACCAGGCAGAGCAGCAAGGCGTAAATGCTGTGGCGACCGCGGCTCATCGGTCTTTCAGGCATCCAGTTTTTGCAGGGCGTCGGCTTTATTATCCACCACTTTGAAAAGGGTATTGAGCTTGGTAATGAGAAGGAGCTCATTCACTTTTTTGCTCACATGGCAGATCACGGTCTCACCACCCTTGCTGCGGGTTTTGGTGAGCAGCTGGATCAATACATTGAGCCCGCTGCTATTCATGTATTTGAGCTCGCCAAGGTCTGCAATGAACTTCGTTTTGCCGGCTGCCAGCAATTCATCTATGGCTTTGATCATATCGGCGGCCTGGTTCTTATCGATCAGCTCCCCGCTCAGGACAATGATCTCGCAGCCTTTTTCTTCGGATATGGTGTAAGTGAATAGCATATAATATAGGTTTTTGCAGAGGTTTCAAACAAACGTGTACCCTAATCCTTCTTGTGCTCGCATTTGCCGGCGTCCTTGAGCGAGCGGCATTTGGCAAAGAAATTAAGGGAATGGTGAAAGATATCAAAGTTCAGTAAATTTTCGGCCATGCTCTGGATCTGCATAATGCGTGGATCGCAGAACTCAAATACCTTTTTGCAATCGCTGCAAATAAGGTGGTCGTGCTGCTTGTATTTATACGCCTTCTCGAACTGGGCCAGGTTCTTGCCAAACTGGTGTTTGATCACCAGCCCGGCCTCTATCAGGAGCTCAATGTTGTTATAGAGGGTCGCCCGGCTTACACGGTATTTTTTATTCTTCATAAACACATACAGCTCCTCTATATCGAAATGCCCCTCGTGCGAGTAGATCTCGCTCAGGATGGCGTAACGCTCGGAAGTGCGGCGGTGCCCATGCTTTTCGAGATACTCGGTCAGGATCTTTTCTACCGCCTGCTTGGTATCTGTGCCTGTATCTTTATGTTTCCCCGATGGTGCCAGGGTTTTTGTATGCTGGCTCATGCCTCAAATTCTTTTTTCTCGCTGTCTATCCTGTTCACATTGGTCACACCTTTCACCTTTTTAAGGTTTTCGATCAGGTGGTTCAGGTGCTTGGCATCGTGAACGTATACCATAATGGTTCCTTCAAAGATACCATCTTCTGTATCAAAGTTAATAGAACGCATGTTAATATTCAATTGGTTGGAGATCACTTTTGTGATATTGCTTACAAGGCCTATTTCGTCGGTGCCATAGATCCTGATTCCTGCCAGGAAAGAGATGAGCTGGTCGTTGGTCCACTTGGCCTTCACCACCCTGTAGGCATAGTTAGAAAGCAGTTTCAGGGCATTCGGGCAGTTCACCCGGTGGATCTTGATCCCTTCCGATACAGTAGTGAACCCAAATACGTCATCGCCCGGGATAGGATTGCAGCAGGGGGCCAGGCGGTAATCGAGTTTCTGCATATCGTCGCCAATCACCAGCATATCGCTGCTGCCGCGCACGTTGGTTACCAGTTCCTCTATCTTGTTCTCCTTTTTCTTAGGCTTGACTTTTACAGGGTTTTGCCTGTACTCCACAAATTCCTTCAGCTCTTTTACATCCACGTTGCCTACGGCGGTCCTGTAGAATAGTTCCTGGGCGGATGACAGCCTGAGGAAAGCGCAGAGGTCGTTGATATTCTGCACGGTGAAATCGAGCTTTACCTTATAGAACTTACGTTCGAGCAGTTCCTTGCCTTCGTCGGCCACTTTTTTACGGTGCTCCTTCAGGGCGTTCTTGATCTTGGATTTGGCCCGGGCCGTTACCACGTAATTGATCCAGTCTTCCTTAGGCGATTGCTTGGAAGAGGTGAGGATCTCCACCTGGTCGCCGCTTTTGAGCTGGTAGCTCAGGGGCACCAGCTTATGGTTCACCTTCGCGCCAATGCATTGCTCCCCCACCTTGGTATGGATCTCGAAAGCAAAATCGAGCGCCGTGGCCGTGGCGGGCAGCGTTTTCATTTCTCCCTTGGGKGTAAACACAAAGATCTCGTCGGCAAATAGATTGAGCTTGAAATCGTCGATGAACTCCAGTGCGTTAGGGTCCGGGCTTTCGAGCATTTCGCGGATGCGGCGCAACCAGTTCTCGAGATTGCTTTCTTTTTCGGCAGCCGCGTCTTTGTACTTCCAATGTGCCGCGTAGCCCATTTCGGCCAGCTCGTCCATGCGTACGGAACGGATCTGTACCTCCACCCACTTGCCATCAGGGCCCATCACCGTAGTATGGAGGCTCTCATAACCGTTCGATTTTGGTGTCGAGATCCAGTCGCGCAGCCTGTCGGGATTGGGATGGTAAAAATCAGTGATGATCGAATAGATCTTCCAGCAGTCTGCCTTTTCCTTATCAATAGGTGTGTCTATCACCACGCGGATGGCAAAGAGGTCGTAGATCTCCTCGAAAGGCACACCTTTGTGCCTGATCTTATTATAAATAGAATAGATGGATTTGGGGCGGCCGAAGATCTTGAACTTAAATCCCTGCTCCTGCAGGATCTCCTTCAGCGGATCGATAAAATTTTTGATGAAGCGCTTCCGTTCCGGCTCTGTTTCCCTGAGCTTATTGGATATATCGGTATACCATTCCTCGTTGGTGTATTTGAGACCAAGGTCTTCCAGCTCCGATTTGATGGCGTTAAGGCCCAGGCGATGGGCCAGTGGCGCATAGAGATAAAGCGTTTCGCTGGCGATCTTCACCTGCTTGTCGCGCTTCATGTGCTCCAGCGTGCGCATATTGTGCAGGCGGTCGGCCAGTTTGATCAGGATCACACGTACGTCCTCGGAGAGTGTTAAGAGCATCTTCCGGAAGTTCTCGGCCTGGATAGACGAGGTCTGGTCGAACACACCGGAGATCTTGGTAAGGCCATCGATGATCTGGGCCACTTTTTCACCGAACAGGCCACGGATATCTTCCAGGGTCATGTCGGTATCTTCCACCGTATCGTGCAGCAATGCGCACACAATGGCAGTGGTACCAAGGCCTATCTCTTCAGCGCAAATCTGCGCCACGGCAATGGGATGATATATGTAAGGTTCTCCCGATTTGCGCCGCATTTCCTTGTGCGACTCTACGGCAACTTCAAAGGCTTTGCGGATGATCTCCTTATCACCTTTCTCCAGGCGGCGTTTACAGGCTTTGATAAGATTTTTGTATCGGTTGAGAATTTCCTTTTTCTCGGCTTCAAGATCAATTTGCATATTGTGTATGAAGATACTTTTTTAAAGTTAAAAAATCAACATCGTTCATCGTATAATATTACCTTTACAGCGTTTAAACAGGCCGCTGCAGGCGCTACCGGGATATGAAACTTCTGCAATATTTCTATTATTTCTGCCGCTCTGTTTTTTTCAGGGGTCCTGTAAAAACACTCCGGATGATCTACTACGAGCACACCTTCGACAGGCGACTCCACATCCGCACATCCGGTATCGAGAACCCCGGTCACCTGGAAAAAGACCACCACCACTACCAGGGAGCGAGTTACCTTGTGCTCTTCGAAGTATTGAGCCTTGTACCCGAAGCCCTGAAAAACAAGCCTTTTATAGATTATGGTTGTGGCAAAGGCCGGGCGCTCTTTGTGGCGGAGCAGTGTGGCTTCACCCATCTTACAGGCATAGACATTGCCGGTGAGCTGCTCAGCAAGGGAACACAAAACCTGGCTACTTACCGCAAAAAGAACCTGCACAGCCATTTTGAACTGGTATTGTCCGACGCCACTGCCTACGCCATTCCTCCTGACGCGGCTGTGTTTTATTTTTTCAATCCTTTTGGTGAAAGCATCATGCAAAAGGTAGCTGATAATATCCTCGAAAGTACCCGGCAATATCCCCGTACTGTGTATGTGATCTATATCAATCCGCAGCACCAGGCGGTATTCAGCAGAGGATTTACCACGACAGCTACTGTTGGCAATGCAGCTTATACAGAAGCCATCATTTATACCATTTCCCACGCCTGAAAAAGATCCTGCTCATATCCGACACGCATGGCTATCTCGACGAGAAGCTCACCAGGCATATCGCCGACGCCGATGAAGTGTGGCACGCGGGAGATGTGGGCAGTATCAGTGTCTGCGAGACCATCCTAAAGCAAAAACCCCTGCGCTGTGTATATGGCAACATCGATGGGCAGGATATCAGGGGTCTTTATCCCGAGAACCTGACCTTTACCTGCGAAGGCGTGAAAGTGCTGATGACACACATCGGCGGCTACCCGAGCCGCTACAATAAGGAAGCAAAAAAGCTGATCGTGGAAGAAAGGCCCAAACTGTTCATCTGCGGGCATTCTCATATCCTGAAGGTGATGTACGATAAAGAGCTGGAGGTGCTTCACATGAACCCCGGCGCCTGCGGTGTGCATGGCTTTCACCTGGTGAAGACCGCTCTTCGTTTTGCGCTGGACAATGGCGAGGTGAAAAACCTGGCCGTGATAGAACTGGGAAAAAGGGCTTAAGCTCTTTTCTTTGTCATGCCGACTTTGCAAGTACCTTAGGGCTTTTTTTCTTTAGCGCTGTATGCCTTATAAAATTCGGGCCAGGGGGTGGTTTTATACTTATCCTCCGCATAAAACACCAGGATCGGCTTGAGTGCCTGCGGCGACAGGTAATAGTTCAACGCGTCGAGGGTGTTCTCCTGCGCGTCGAGCACGGCGATGGTAGGAAACACCAGTCGGTTGTTGGTGATCTTTGCCGCCAGTGTATGCAATGGATAACCGTTGGTGAGGGCCTTGAAATACTTTTCGTTCCTGAAAACAATGGTATCTGTCTGTTCAGCGTCAAAATTCACAAGATAAAAATGCTTGTTGATGTAATTGACAATGCCCGTATCCGAAAAAGTGGTCTTATTCTGCACCTTGCAGGCATTACAGAACCCGGCATAAACATTCACCAGGATCTTTTTCGGCTTTTTCTTTTGCAGCTGTTCCACTTCCCTCATCGAATAAGACTTTACCGGTTTCATGGTGATGGTATCAAAAAAGGTCTTCTCAAAATTTTTGGCGAACTCCTCGTAAGTGGCGGTCTTGTATACATTCTCTACGGTGTATACCAACAAAGGCTGGATCTTTTTCTCATCGAGGTAACCCTGCGACAGCAGGTTGTATTCGTAATTATTGGTTACAAAGATGGTAGAGGGGTAGCTGAGGCTTGTACCCAGGAATTTAACAGCGAGCTCGTGCGGGGTTTTAGGCGCGGGAGAAGTAGGCTTGTATACCTTCCCGTTGTACTCGATGGTATCCTTGGTTTCGGCATTGAATTTTACCGGGTAAAAATAGGTATTGATGTAATTGGCCAGGCCCTCGTTGGCATACGTGGTTTTCATCATGTGCTTGCACCAGCCACACCAGTCGGTATACACATCCACAAGAAGCGGTCTGGGGGCCTGCCTGTTCAATGCCTGCGCTTCTTTAAAGCTCAGCCATTTCACAAGGCCTTCTTCGTGCTGCGCCACAGCTGCATGACAAAGAAAGAACAGCACCAGGCAAAGCCTATACGCTAATGGGCGGAACGTGTTTCTGTACATAGTATGATCAGTTGAATTTGCAACTCAGCAGGGCGATATCATCCGAAAAAGGCATCTCTCCCTTGAACTCTTCCAGGTAGTACAAGATGGCTTTATTGATAAAATCGCAGGTGCTGCTACGGTTGTTGAGGATAATGGTTTCTATATCGCTTTCGCTGAGGCTCTCTCCCCTGCTGTTGCCGGTATCGGTGAGCCCATCGGTATAAGCCAGCAAAAACGATTGCCTAGACAGGAGCAGGGTATCGCTTTCGAGCGAGGTGAGCGGGTTGATGATGCCCAGCAGTGTACAACCTTTTTCGAGAATAGTGAACTGCCCGTTGTTGTGCAGGATAGGTGCATTGTGGCCCGCGTTGATATAGGATAATTTCCTGGTGGCGGTATTATACTTGGCAATGAACAGCGAGATGAATTTTTCGCCCTTGGCATTGTCAAAGATCAGGCGGTTGATGTCGATCACGATCTCCGACAGGTTTTGGGTATAGCGCACCAGCATGTGCAGGGCCGCCTGCAGATTGCTCATCAGCAGGGCCGCCGCAATACCCTTGCCCGACACGTCCGCCAGGCAAAAAATAAATTCAAATTCGTTGATCCAGATCACATCATAGTAGTCGCCTCCCACCTGCTGGTGTGGCAGG
>BFBZ01000848.1_pt1 | contig 24050 bp, 22 predicted proteins | sample 1888401 | NCBI WGS metagenome assembly BFBZ01 (sample SAMD00112614, study PRJDB3348) | symbiont metagenome | host: Chara braunii
GCTGACCTGCGGTGCCACCGCCGGTTTCGCCCCGACCGAAGACCTCCGTTTCATCTGGACCTTCGAGCTGCAGATCCTCGGGTCCAACGGCTGGGAGCCGAAGGATATCCACGAACTGTTCGATCTCATTGGCTCGGGCAAGCTGAAGGCCCTGGTCGACAAGACCTATCCGCTCGATCAGGCGACCGAGGCACTGCGCGTCATCGAGGACCGTGAGGTCATCGGCAAAGTCGTGGTGACGCCATGACTGTTCAGACAACACCCTCCAAGGCAGTGGCGCCGGCGCCGCTGAACGTCGAACAACTTCAGGCCAAGCTCGACGCTTCGCCGTTCAGCGCTTTTCTCGGCCTGAAGGTGGTCTCGGCCGATCCGGAGCGTGAGGAAATCACCATTCGCGCGCCGTTCCGCCCCGAGCTCGAACGTGGCGCCGGCACTGGCCAATGGCATGGCGGCCCGATCGCCTCGGTGATCGACACGGTCGGCGATTTCGCCCTGATCATGCTGATCGGCCGCGGCCTGCCGACCATCAATTTCCGCGTCGATTATCTGCGCCCCGCGGTGAACACCGCGCTGGTCATCACCGCCAAGGTGCGCCGCAACGGCCGCAGCGTCGGGGTTTCCGACGTCGACGTGTTCGACGAGCGCGGCACGCTACTCGCCATCGGCCGGGCGAGCTACGCGACGCAAGACAAGACATGACGGGTAGCCGCGCCCCGCTGCCTTCGGCGCCGGGACGCGAGCCGCATGTCCAGACCGATTTGAAAGGTGACCTGATGTTCAGCCTCTCCCGCCGCAATCTGCTCGCCACCACCGCCGGCGGCATCCTCGCCTCCGCGATCGGGGGTCACAGCCTGGCCTTCGGGCAGGGCGCCGGCGTCGCACCGAAGCGCGGCGGAACCTTGACCGCCACCTGGGGCGGCTTCGAGCCGCAATCGCTGTTCGTGCCGCCGGGCGGCGGTTCCAGCCCCTATTTCACCTCGACCAAGGTGCATGAGCGGCTGCTGCGTTTGAACAACGATCTCGCCTTCGAGCCGGTGCTGGCGCTCGAGGTGACGGCGGCGGAAGATTTCAAGAGCTACATCATCAAGTTGCGCCCCAACGTCACCTGGCATGACGGCAAGCCGTTCACCGCCGACGACATTGTGTTCAACGCGCTGAACTACTGGAAGCCGATCTCGGCGGGTGTCGCGCTGAAGGCGCTGGTCGCCGCCGAGGCGGTCGATGCCACTACCGTGCGGCTGTCCTTCGACGCGGCCGTTCCGGACTTCTTCCTAAAATCGATCCTGGCCGGCAAGTCGGCTCTGGTCATCCCGAAGCACCTCTATGACGGCCGCGACATCCTGACCAATCCGGTCAACAACGCCCCCGTCGGCACCGGCCCCTTCAAGGTCAAGGAATGGGTCCGCGGCAGCCATGTCGAATTCGTCCGCAACGAGCGCTATTGGGACCCGCAGCTGCCTTATCTCGACCGGTTGGTGATCCGCTGGTGGCGCGATCCGGCCTCGCGGTCGGCGGCCTTCGAGGCCGGCCAGCTCGATATCGGCGTGTTTAATCCGACGCCGGCGCCCGATATCAAGCGGCTCGGTGCCACCGGTCGCTTTGCCTCCACCACCAAGGGCTACGACAACTCGGCCTGGGTCTCGACCATCGAATTCAATTCGCGCCGCGACATCGTCAAGCGCGCCGAGGTGCGTCGCGCCATCAACCACGCGATCGACCGCAGCTTCATCGCGGAGACGATCTTCTTCGGCCTGGCCAAGCCGGCGATCGGACCGATCCCGAGCACCAACAAGCTGTTCTTCAACAAGGACGTCCCGGCCTATCCCTTTGACGTCAGGAAGGCCGGGCAATTGCTCGATGCCGCCGGCTATCCCGTCAAGAACGGCTCGCGGTTCAAGCTCAATGTGGTGGCTGCCGGCTGGTTCGAGGAGAACGTCAAGCTCGGCCAATATGTCAAACAGGCGCTGGAGGATATCGACATCACCGTCGATCTCGCCATCCCCGACCGGGCGACCTCGCTGAAGCGCATCTATACCGACTATGACTACGACATCGCGTTGTCGAACAATTCCGGCGCGGTCGAACTGGTGCCGCAATGGACCCAGTTCATCACCACGGACGGCATCCTCAAGGGCGCCGCCTTCCGCAATGCCAACGGCTATTCCAACCCCAGGCTCGACGACATTGTGGCCCGGCTCTCGGTAGAGATCGATCCGAAGAAGCGGGTGGCGCTTGCGCACGAACTGCAGACGCTGATCGCGACCGATCTGCCCTGGACCTCGCTGGTCGAGATCGAGTCGGTGACGGTCGCCCGTGCCGACGTGCGCGGTCACTCCGAACTCGCCGATTTCATGGGCGAGAGCTGGGGCAATGTCTGGCTCGACCGCTGAGGCGGGAGACAGGCCATGCGACGTATCCTGTTTCGGCGTCTTGCCCAGATCGTGCCGCTTCTGCTCGGTGTCATCGTGCTGAACTTCGCGCTGATCCAGCTCGCGCCGGGCAGCTTTCTCGACGTGATGACCGCCGAGCAGCAGGTCAGCGATCCCGTGCTGATCGAACGGCTGCGCGTGCTCTATGGCATGGACCAGCCGGCGATCGTTCAACTCGGCAAATATATCTGGTCGGTGCTCACGCTGGATTTCGGCTTTTCCTACCGGCAGAACGCACCGGTGCTGGAGGTGATCCTGCATCATCTTCCGGCGACCGTGATCCTGATGCTGGCGAGCATCGCCATCGCCTTGATCATCGGCGTCACCGCCGGCGTCGTCGCGGCGGTCAAGGTCAACACCGTCTGGGACAACCTGATCTCGCTCGGCGCGGTGTTCTTTTTCGCCGCGCCGACCTTCTGGCTTGGCATCATGATGACCGTGCTGTTCGCGGTGAAGCTCGGCTGGCTGCCGGTCGGTGGCATGCGCACCATCGGCGGGCCCGGTGGCCTCGTCGCCGACACGCTGGATGTCGGCCGCCACCTGCTGCTGCCGGCGGTCTCGCTCGGGTTGTTCTATGCCGCCATGTATGCCCGCGTCATGCGGGCGGCCATGCTCGAGGTGTTCCGCCTGGAATTTGTCCGCACCGCCCGCGCCAAGGGCCTGTCGACCGCCGGCGTGGTGATCAAGCACGTGTTGCGCAATGCGCTCCTGCCTGTCGTGACCCTGCTCGGCCTGCAACTCGGCACCGTGGTCGGCGGCAGCGTCGTGGTCGAGGCCGTGTTCAGCTGGCCGGGCATCGGCAGCCTGATGCTCGACAGCGTGATGAGCCGCAACTACCCGGTCGTGCTCGGCGTCATGGTGTTGTCCTCGCTGATCGTCGCCCTGGCCAATGCCGCTGTCGACCTCGCCTATTTCAAGCTCGATCCGCGCATTCGCGCCCGCTAGCGAGCGAGATCATGACCCCCTTTTTCGATTTCGTCAGACGCTTCGGCCGCAATCGCGCGGCGCTCGCCGGCCTCCTCGTCATCCTGGCCGTCGTCGGCTTCGCGCTGGTCGCGCCGAGCTTGTTCCCGCGCAATCCGCTGCGCATCGTCGGCCGTCCCGAGATCTGGCCCTTCCTCAATCCGCGCTTTCCGCTCGGCACGGATTCGCTCGGCCGCGACATCGCGGCCATGGTCGCCCACGGCGCCCGCACCACGCTGATGATCGGCCTGTTCGCCAGTCTCACCGCAACCTGCATCGGCGTCGCGATCGGCGCGAGCGCGGCCTATTTCGGCGGCTGGATCGACGAAGTGTTGATGCGCTTCGCCGAGCTGTTCCAGACGGTGCCGAACATCATCTTCATCCTGACCATCGTCTCGATCCTCGGTCAGAGCATCGGCAACATCACCCTTGCCGTGGGCATCGTCACCTGGACGCCGATCGCCCGGCTGACGCGGGCCGAATTCCTCTCCCTGCGCGACCGGGAGTTCGTCCAGGCCTGCCGCTCCATGGGCATGAGCGACTGGCGGATCATCGTCGGCGAAATCCTGCCCAATGCCCTGCCGCCGGTCATCATCCTGTCGTCGCTGGTGATCGCCAGCGCCATCCTGTTCGAATCCTCGATCTCCTTCCTTGGCCTCGGCGATCCCAATGTCGCGAGCTGGGGCGGGCTGATCGGCGACGGCCGCACCTTGATCCGCACCTCCTGGTACATCTGCGCGGTGCCTGGGCTCGCCATCATGCTCACTGTGCTGGCGCTCAATCTGATCGGCGACGGGCTGAACGACGCGCTCAATCCCAAGCTGAGGGACCGGTGATGGCGCCGGCGCTCACCGTCACCGATCTCGAGGTCGAACTGGTCACCCGGCGCGGCCGGCTGAAGGCGGTCGACCGCTTTTCGCTCGCCGTCGATGCCGGCGAGACGGTGGCCCTGGTCGGCGAATCCGGCTGCGGCAAGTCGCTGACCGCGCTCGCCTTGATGCGGCTTCTGCCGGAGCCGCCGGCGCGCATCGCGGGCGGTTCCGTCACGCTCGGCGGGCGCGACCTCACGCGGCTTTCCGAACGGGCCATGCGCGATGTCAGGGGCCGGGAGATCGCGATGATCTTCCAGGATCCGATGACCTCGCTCAACCCGGTGGTCACGGTGCGCAGCCAACTGGTCGAGGCGATCCGCCGGCACGGGTCGGTGAGCGCGGCGGAGGCGGCGGCGCGCGCACTCGACCTCCTGCGCCAGGTCGGCATTCCCGATCCGGAGCGCCGGCTCGACGACTACCCGCACCAGCTTTCCGGCGGCATGAGTCAGCGCGTGATGATCGCCATGGCGATCGCCTGCCGGCCGCAAGTGCTGATCGCCGACGAGCCGACCACGGCGCTGGATGTCACCATCCAGGCGCAGATCCTCAGGCTGATGAAGGACCTGCAGGCGGCGACCGATATGGCGCTGGTCATCATCACCCACGACCTCGGAGTGGTCGCCGAAACCGCCGACCGCGTCATCGTCATGTATGCCGGCCGCAAGGTCGAGGAAGGCCCGGTCGACGACATCTTCGAGCGGCCCTTGCATCCCTATACCCGCGGCCTGATCGGGGCGACGCCCTCGGCGACGCGGCTGAAACGGGGCCGGCTGGTCGAGATAGCAGGCAGCGTGCCGGGCCTAGACGCGCTGCCTGAAGGCTGCGCCTTCGCCAATCGCTGCCCGCAGGCGATGCAGCGCTGCCGGACCGCGCAGCCGCGCCTTTTCGATCATGGCGGCGGCCGGAGCACCGCCTGTTTTGCGGCCGAAACGGAGGACCAGCGTCATGTCGCTCTTGTCGGTGCGTGAACTCAGCGTCGCCTTTCCGACGCCGCGCGGCGTCGTCCAGGCGGTCCGCGACGTCAGCCTCGAGGTCAATCCCGGCGAGACCGTCGGCCTGGTCGGCGAGTCCGGTTGCGGCAAGTCGACGCTCGGCAAGGCGATCATGCGGCTGGCGCCGATCGCCGGCGGTACGATCTCGGTCGAGGGTCGGCATATCACCACGCTCGATGCGCGGGCGCTGAAGCCGCTGCGGCCACATGTCCAGATGATCTTCCAGGATCCCTATTCCTCGCTCAATCCGCGCCACCAGGTCGGCAAGATCATCGCCCAACCGCTGATCGTCGCCGGCCGGCCGCGCGCCGAGATCCGTCAACGGGTCGCGGCTGTCATGGCCAAGGTCGGGCTGCCCGAGAGCGCGGCCGGCCGCTATCCGCACGAATTTTCCGGCGGGCAGCGCCAGCGTGTCGGCATTGCCCGCGCACTCGTGCTCAATCCCAAGGTGCTGATCTGCGACGAACCGGTCTCGGCGCTCGACGTGTCGGTGCGCGCCCAGGTGATCAATCTGCTGCAGGATCTGCAACGCGAGTTCGGTGTCTCCTACCTGTTCATCTCCCACGACCTCAGCGTGGTCGAGCACATCGCTGACCGTCTCATGGTCATGTATCTCGGCCGCATCGTCGAGAGTGGGCCGGCGGCGGAGATCTTCGCGGCTCCCGCCCATCCCTATACCCGCGCCCTGATCGAGGCGGCGCCGGTCGGCGACCCCAGGCTTGCCCGCACGCGCCGGCGCCAGATCCTGGAGGGCGAATTGCCGAGCCCGCTTGATCCGCCCGCGGGCTGCGCCTTCCACACGCGCTGCCCGCTGGCCCAGGCCATCTGCCGCGAACGTGCGCCCCGCCTCGATCGCCGCGGTCCGGGGCGTGCGGTCGCCTGTCATTTCGATATCGCCACGCCGATCGAGGGCCCGGTCCACCGCGCGGCCGAGCCGCTCGACGCCTGACCTTTCACCGAAGGACTTCGCCACCATGTCACGCTGGATCAATCTCGGGGATCTCATCGACCGTTCACGCGATCTCGACAGGATCGCGGTCATCGATCTGAGGGATCACCATGCACCGCGCCAATGGACCCACGCGGAGATCGACGCCCATGCCAACGGCGTCGCCCGGCTGCTGACCGAGGCCGGTCTGCCGCGCGGCGCCGCCGTCGCGATCCTGGCGCTCAACCGGGCCGAATATATCATCAGCTATTTCGGCATCATGCGCGCCGGCTTCGTCGCCGTGCCGGTCAATACCAAGCTGCCGCGCGAGACCATCGACTATATCTTCGAGGACTCGCGCATCGTTTTCGCCTTCGCCGACGGGCCGCGCCGCCACCTGGTGCCGGCCGCCGTGCCGGTGGTCGATTTCGATGACGCGAGCGCGGCGGGCTTTGCCGCGCGTGTCGTGCCCGGCGCCTTCGAAACGGCGCGGGCCGAACCTGACGAGATCGGCCAGATCCTCTACACCTCCGGCTCCACCGGCCGCCCCAAGGGCGTGCCGCTCAGCCATTCGGGCCAGCTCTGGGCCTTGGAGACGCTGACCGCGGCGGCGGTGCCGGAAATCGACCGGTCGATCATCGCCCAGCCCCTGTTCCACATGAACGGCCTGTTCCAGTCGAAGAGTGTCTTCGCCACCAACAGTTCGGTGGTCTATCTGCCGGGCTTCGACGCGCCGTCTTACATCGATGCGCTGGACCGCTACGAGGTGACCAATGTGATGGCGGTGCCGACCATGCTGGCGCGTGTGGTCAAGGACGAAAAGGCGCTGGCCGGCCGCGCCTTCCCGCACCTGAAGCGCATTCGCCTGGGTTCGGCACCGCTGACCCTCGGCCTGATCGAGCGCATCCGCCAGGCCTTCCCCGGCATCCCCGTGACCAATGGGTTCGGCACCACCGAGGCCGGACCCGCGGTGTTCGGTCCGCATCCGCAAGGGCTTGCCCAGCCGCCGCTGGCGGTCGGCTATCCTCTGGCGGGCGGCGAGGTGCGCCTGGTCGATGGCCCGACGGAGGACGAGGGTGTTCTGCTGATGCGCAATCCCGCCGTCACGCCGGGCTATCTCAACCTGCCGGCGCAGAGCGCCAAGGTGCTGGACACCGGCTGGTACCGCTCGGGCGACGTGTTCCGCCGCGACGAGCACGGCTTCTATTTTTTCGTCGGCCGGGCCGACGACATGTTCGTCTGCTCCGGCGAGAACATCTATCCAGGTGAGGTCGAGAAGCTGCTGGAGCGTCATCCCGATGTCCAGCAGGCGGCTGTCGTGCCGCTGCCCGACGAGGAGCGTGGCCAGGTGCCGGTCGCCTTCATCGTGCGCCGGCCGGAAGGTGCGATCGCGGTCGACGAGATCAAGCGGTTCACCATCGACAACGGGCCGGCCTATCAGCACCCGCGCCGGGTCGAGTTTCTCGCCGACCTGCCCTGGGCTGGCACCAACAAGATCGATCGCAGGGCGCTGATCGAGCGGGCGCGCACGCTCGAGGCGAGCCAGGCCTGGTCGCGCTGACGGGGCGGTCGGAGACATGACCCGCTCGACCAGACCCGTCGCGCTGGTGACCGGCGCGAGCCGCGGCATCGGACGTGCCATTGCATTGCGGCTCGCGCGTGACGGCGTGGCCGTTGGCGTCCACTACAAGTCAGGGGAAGCCGAGGCTGCGGCGACAGTCGAGGCCATCGCGGCCGCCGGTGGCTCAGCTTTCGCCGTGCAGGCGGATCTCGGCAGTCCCGATGGTCCAGCCTTGCTTGCGGCGAGCTTCGGCCGCGAACTGACCAGCCGGTTCGGCGAGCCTGGTTTCGACATCCTGGTCAACAATGCCGGCATCGGCCGCCGCGCCCGGATCGCCGATGTCAGCGAGGCCGATTTCGACCGGATCCTGACGGTCAACCTGAAGGCGCCGTTCTTCCTGATCCGGACGCTGTTGCCGCATCTGCGCGACGGCGGCCGGATCATCAACCTGTCGTCGATGGGCACCCGCGCGGCCTATCCCGACATGGCGGTCTATGCGCCGGCCAAGGCGGGGCTGGAAGCCCTGACCCGGCTGCTTGCCGCCGAACTCGGCGCGCGCGGCATCACCGTCAATGCGGTGCTGCCGGGAGCGACCGCCACCGACATGAATGCGGGCGCGCGGGATCCCGCCACCAGCGCGCAGATCGCCCGTACCATCGCGCTTGGGCGGGTGGGACAGCCCGAGGATATCGCCGGGGTCGTGGGTTTCCTCGCCTCAGCCGACGGCGGCTGGGTGACCGGCCAGAGCATCGATGCGAGCGGCGGACAGCGGCTCTAATCGGACGGCGCCAGCAAAGCCATCCGCGCAAACCGCTCGAGTTCCGTGACCCAGTCGCCCAGGACCGCGTCCGGCGGACGGACCAGCAGCACATAGCGCCGGGCGCCCCAGACGGCGACGCAGAGCGTGCGGATGGTCTGCTCGGAGGGTTGCGGATCAAGATCGGGCCAGGACCTGACGGCCTCGGTCCATTTGGCGGTCAGTTCGTCGAAGAACCGGCGGTGATGCTTCGGTTCGGCGACGTCATGCTCGCGCGCCAGCATGGCGGCATCGAAATAGGCCGCGTCCGGATCGACGCAGGCGGTGATCCGGACGAGCCGGGCGAGCCGCTGGTCCCAGGCGAGGCCCTCGGCCGCGATCACTTGCGTGTCGATGCGCGCGAGCAGACGTTCCAGGCTGTGGCGGACATAGCCTGAGAACAGCGCCTCCCGGTTCGGGAAATAGTCATAGACGGTGCCGACCGCGAAACCGGCCTCCGCGGCGACCGCCTTGGTATTGGCGGCTGCCGGGCCATCGCGCCGCCAAATCCGAACAAAGGCGTCGTAGAGCGCCTGCACGGTGAATTTGGCGCGCGCCTGCGACGGCCGTTTCAGCGGTTTCGGCAGGGCTTTTGGCGCGTCGTGACGGGGCATCCGGAAACCGAACTCAGGCGCATCGGCGAATTGCTAGTTTCTATCGAGACCTGAAACCGGCGCCTGGAGGCTAGCATGACCGATCGCCTGACCGTCACGCATCTGTTGACCGACAAGCAGGACCTCGGCCGCTCGCTGATCGCCAGGCGCGAGGAAAGTGCCCAAGCCGCGCCGGGTGAAGTCGTGTTGAGGATCGACACCCTGGCGCTGACCACCAACAACATCACCTATGCCGCCTTCGGCGACGCCATGGGCTATTGGGGCTTCTTCCCGACCGACAGGCCGGAATGGGGCCACATGCCGGCCTGGGGTTTTGCCGAGGTGGTGTCATCAGGTGTCCACGGCGTCGATGTCGGCGAGCGCTTCTACGGCTATTATCCGATCGCCAGTCACATCCGCATGCGCGCCGAGCGGGTCACCAGCCGCGGCTTTTACGACGGCATCGAACACCGCAAGGCGCTGACCTCGGCCTATAATCAATATGGCCGCTGCAGCCAGGACCCGGTTCATGCCATGGCGCTGGAAAGCTACCAGGCGCTGATCCGGCCCTTGTTCATCACCTCGTTCATGCTGGCCGATTTCCTCGAGGACAACGGCTTCTTCGGCGCGCAACGCCTTATTGTCTCAAGCGCGTCGAGCAAGACCGCCTATGGCACGGCCTTTTGTCTAGAGGCTGGCGAGGGCAGGGGCATCGCGTGCCTCGGACTGACCTCGGGCCGCAATGAGCGCTTCGTGCGCGACCTCGGCTGCTACGATGATGTGGCCCGCTACGACGACATCGAAAAGCTGGATCAGACCATCCCGACGCTCTATGTCGATTTCTCCGGTGACGAGGCGCTGCGCAGCCGCATCCACCATCATTTCGGGGCGGCGCTGGTCTATGACTGTTATGCCGGTTCGGCCGCCAACACCGCGTTCCTGAAGGCGCAGGACTTGCCGGGGCCGCCGCCGCAATTCTATTTCGCGCCGGTGCAGATCAAGAAGCGCAATGCCGACTGGGGACCAGCCGTGGTCAACGCGCGCTTCAACGCGGCGCAGCAAGACTTCATCGCCCGGATCTCCGACCAATCGCATCCCTGGCTGACGGTGGTCGAGGCCCGCGGCTTCGAGGCGGCTCGAGATGTGATCGCCGCGCTTTATGCCAATGGCGGCGACCCACGTGAAGGACATGTCGTGCGGCTCGGTTGAGCGGCCCGGGCGTCTTCAGATCACACTGCGAATGGCGAAGCTCGACTGGATGCGTGAGACACCCGGCAGGCGCGACAGCACATCCTTGTGCACCCGCTCATAATCCGCCGCATGGGTGATCTCGACCCGCACGAGATAGTCGGACAGGCCGGTCATCAGGTCGCATTTGCGCACCTCCGGGCATTTGCGGATCGCCGCTTCGAAACGGGCCAGATAGTCCTCGGTCTGCCGCTCCAGGGTGATGTGGGCGATCACCACGGCCATGTTCTCCGACAGGCGTTGATCGATCAGTGCCGTATAGCCGCTGATGACGCCGCTCGCCTCGAGCATCTTTACCCGCCGGAGACAGGCCGAGGCCGACAGTCCGACGGCCGCCGCAAGGTCGGCATTGGTCATTCGCCCATCGGCGCGCAGCAGCAGCAGGATGCGGTGATCGGTGGCATCGAGGGCGTGTGACATAGTCTGCCATATCAGCGAATATTATTGCATCAGTGCGGAAAAATTCGAACATGCCGCCGCGAAAATCAAGCACATTCGACGCTTCAACTCATATTGTCCGACGCATCGGGGACTTCGGCTGGCGATCGGAACGCGATATGAAGACGGTCATTCTTGGCGGCGGCGTAATCGGTGTCACCAGCGCCTATTATCTGGCGCGCGCCGGCCATGAGGTGGTGGTCGTCGACCGTCAGTCCGGGGTGGCGCTGGAGACCAGCTTCGCCAATGCCGGGGAGGTCTCACCCGGCTATTCCTCGCCCTGGGCCGGCCCCGGCGTGCCGGCCAAGGCGGTGAAGTGGCTGACCATGAAATACGGCCCCCTGGTGGTCCGGCCGAAGCTCGATCCCGCCATGTGGATCTGGATGCTGCGCATGCTCGGCAATTGCACCACGGCGCGCTACCGCATCAACAAGAGCCGCATGGTGGCGCTGGCTGAATATAGCCGCGACTGCCTGATGGCGCTGCGCGCCGATACCGGCATCGCCTATGACCATCGCAGCCAGGGCACGCTGCAACTGTTCCGCACCCAAAAGGATCTCGACGGCACCGGCGGCGATATCGACGTGCTCAAGGAGTTCGGCGTCGGCCACGAACTGCTGGACCGCGCCGGTTGTGTGGCGGCGGAACCGGCGCTCGGGCTGGTCCAGGAGAAGTTCGCCGGCGGCCTGCGCCTGCCGCATGACGAGACCGGCGATTGCCACATGTTCACCCAGGCGCTCGCGGCCAAGGCGGCCGCGCTCGGGGTCGAATTCCGCCAGGATATCCGCATCGACAGGCTCACCGGCGAGGGTGGCCGCATCACCGGCGTCGAGACCAGCGCCGGCCGGATCCAGGGCGACAATTACATCGTTGCGCTCGGCAGCTATTCGCCGCTGCTGCTGCGCCCGCTCGGCATCGACATACCCGTCTATCCGGTCAAAGGCTATTCGCTTACCTTGCCGATCACCGAAGCCGAGGCGGCGCCGGTTTCGACCGTCATGGATGAGACCTACAAAGTGGCGATTACCAGGCTCGGTGACCGCATCCGGGTCGGCGGCACGGCCGAGCTTGGCGGCTACGACCTGACGCTGCATGCCGGCCGGCGCGCGACGCTGGAACATTCGGTCGGCGACCTGTTTCCGCGCGGCGGCAAGATCGAAGGCGCCAAGTTCTGGACAGGCCTCCGGCCGATGACGCCCGACGGCACGCCGATCATCGGCGCCACGCGTTATGCGAACCTCCATCTCAATACCGGCCATGGCACGCTCGGCTGGACCATGGCCTGCGGCTCCGGCCGGCTGATGGCCGACCTCCTGTCCGGCCGCTCGCCCGACATCGACCCGAGCGCCTATCGGATGGACCGCGGCGCGGCGTGAACCGGCCGGGCGGTCGGATGCTCGAACGTCCGTGCCGGACATGCGTGAGGGACAGCAGGCCGGTCGCGGATGTCAGGGCTCTTGCCGGGCGGCCAGGCCGAAATCGCTCCGTGTCATCGCATAGCATTTGCAGGCGATATCCCCATGCTTGCCGTCGCCGGTGAATTTCAGGCCGATCTTTTCGGCGACATGTATCGAGGCAGAATTGGCCGGGTCGATTTCGGCGACGATCCGGTCGAGCCCGACGGTCTGGAAAGCGTGCGCGACGATCGGGCGCGCGGCCTCGGTTGCATAACCCTTGCCCCATGCGTGCCGGTTCAGCCGCCAGCCGATCTCGATCTCCGGCCCGACGCCGTCATTCGGGATCAGCAGGATCCATCCGAGAAACTGGCCGGGTTGCTGCCTGGCAAAGATCGACCAATAGCCGAGCCCGGGACCAAACGCCGCCGCCATCCGTTCGCGCACGAAACGCTCGTGCTGCTCAGCGTCGTTCCAGGGGCCCGGAACATATTTCGTCACCTCCGGGTCCCGATCCATCGCCAGGCAAGCCTCGAAATCCCGCATCGAACGCGGCAGAAGCGCAAGACGATCGGTTTCAAAACGTGGCAAGGACACGGGCCTTCTCCTGTCGCGACACGCGGTCGAGGCGCGGCGCTTCGATCAGGGCGCAGCTTGCAAGGCTTGTCAGCCTGCCGCAACCGTCGCGAAGGTCGGGCGGCGGCGGGCGAGCACGAGCAGGATCAGCAGCGCGCCGCATGAGCAGGCCATCGCAAGGCCGAGCAGCGCCTGGGCGCCGGAATGGCCGAGCAGGCCGACCAGCACGGGCGGTGCCAGTGCCGACATCAGGTTCAACGGCAAGGCGATGTGCGAAGAGGCTCGCGCATAGTCCGCCTTGTCATAGAACACCAAAGGTATGGTCGCGCGCGCGACGGCGAGAGCGCCGCTGCCCAGGCCATAGAGCAGGATGAAGGCGGCGATCGACCAATGGCTCCCGCCTCCCGCCATCAGGAGCAGCATCGCGGTCGGAAGCGCCAGCCCGGCAATAAGCCCGCTGGTGATCCCGTCCCATCGCCCACCGCCGAGGAAATCGATGCCGCGGGCGCTGACCTGGATCACTCCCAGGGCAGAGCCGAATGCGATGGCTTCGGTTGTCGGCAGGCCTGCCGCCTTGAGCAGCTCGATCATCACCGCGGCAAAGCCGAAGGTGACGAAGCTGTTCAAGGCGACCGCCGATACGATCAGATAGAAGGTGCTCCGTTGCACCGGGCGCACCGGTTCGGCGGTCGGGCCGGACATTGCGCCCGCGTCGCCGAGTGGGGCCGCGCGGCGCGGCAGGCCGAGGGTGTAGAGCGGCAGGCATATCAACAGCAGCATGCCGGCATAGATGAGGCATGTGCCGCGCCAGCCTGCCACGCCCGAAAGAATCGATGTCAGCGGCCAGAAGATGCTGCTCGACAGGCCGGTGACCAGCATGAGGGCGCCGATGGCGCTTTTTGCCTTCTGTCCGGCAATCTCGTTGAGCAGGATATAGGCCGCCGTCGACAGGGTCGCGCTGCCGGCCGCGCCGAGGATCGTCCAGGCGGTGAAATAGGCGACCGGGCCATGGGCAAGCGACAGCAGAACGAAACCCGGCACGGCCACCAGCGTCCCCGCGATCATCACCGGGCGAGCGCCGAAGCGGGTGAACGCCCGGGCGAGCAGCGGAGCGCAGAGCCCCATCATGACATAGAGCGCCGAACTGCCGGCAAAGGTCGTCGACATGTCCATTTGAAGGTCGCCGGCGATCTGCCTGCCGACAATAGCGGGCAGGCCGACGGTGCCCCAGCCGATGACCTGGGTCACGGACAGGACCAGCAATGTCCCGACGACTGTCCTGTCGGTTGTCAGGAGTGGCATGCGATCGACCGGCCAATGATCAAAAGTCCTGGCTAGCAGATGGCGCATCTCATTTTCATGACGCCGGCGGGCCGCCGGAACGCGAGCGCTTTGCCATGCGCGTCACGCCTTCCGAAAGCGCATGACAACCTCGCCCATAGCCCGCGCGGAAAATTCCGGCTAGGTCATGCGCCCTGAAGTCGTCTTGTGAGGAGCTTGCCGATCGATGCGCCTTCCGTCGCTCAACGCCCTGAGGGCTTTCGAAGCCGTCGGCCGTACCGGCAGCATCAAGGCTGCGAGCGACGAACTGACGGTCAGCCCGACCGTCGTCTCGCGCCATATCCGCAACCTCCAGCTCGATCTCAACGTGGCGCTGGTCGAGGCCCATGGACGGGGCTTGCTGCTGACTTCGGCGGGCGAGGCCTTTCACGCCCAGATCAGCCGCGCCTTCGACATCATGCGCCAGGCCAATGAGGACATCCGTCCGTCGACCCGGCGCAGCCTGACGATCTGGTGCATTCCCGGCATCGCCAATCAGCGGCTGCTCGCCTGGCTGCCGCAATTGCAGGGGCGCCTGCCGAATTACGACATCCTGCTGCAGCCGACCCTGGCGCGCCCGGACTTCGCCCGCGGCGAGGCCGATGCCGAGGTGATCCACATGAACGTGCTGGTCACCCATCCCAACGTCCGGACCGAGCTGCTCGCCGCGCCCGGCGTGCACGCCGTGGCAAGCCCGGCATTCCGCTCGCGTTTTCCGGCGGTGACCAAGGCGGTGGACTTTCTCAAGCTGCCGCTGATCCACGAGGCCTCGACGCTCTATTGGGAACAGTGGTTCGAATATGCCGGGGTCACCGACCTGCCGATCCTGCGCGGGCCGCGGCTCTGGCACGCCCATCTGGCCATCGAGGCGGCGCGGCAAGGCCAGGGTGTGGCGCTCGCCAACTCGCTGCTGGTCGAGGAGGATCTCGCCGCCGGCCGGCTGGTCGACATGAGCCCGCATGCGGTCAGTCTCGGCGGCTATTATTTCGTCGCCGCCGCCAAGCGCTGGGCCGATCCGGAACTGGTGGTGCTGCGCCGCTGGCTGAAGGACGCGTTGCAGAGCGGCGGCCCGACCGGTGCATCAGATGCAGCAATGCGTGCCGAATAAGCTGATTGTCCCTCGACGACGGGACACCTAGCGTTCGAGGCCCATCGCCTGAACTGGATATTCCATGTCGACCAATGCCGAACTGCTGTCCCGCCGCCAGGACGCCGTTATTCGCGGCGTCAGCCATGTCACGCCGATCTCGGCGCAACGCGCCCGCAATGCCGAAGTCTGGGATGTCGAAGGCAAGCGCTATGTCGATTTCGCCGGCGGCATCGCGGTGCTCAATACCGGCCATTGCCATCCGAAAATCCTGGCCGCGGTCAGCGAGCAGATGCAGCGCTTCACCCACACCTGTTTCCAGGTGCTGATGTATGAACCCTATATCGCGCTGGCCGAACGGCTGAATGCGCTGGCGCCGATCCAGGGGCCGCTGAAGACCGCCTTTTTCACCACCGGCGCCGAGGCGACCGAGAACGCCGTCAAGATCGCCCGCGCCGCCACGGGCCGTTCGGGCGTCATCGCCTTTACCGGCGCCTTCCATGGCCGCACCATCATGGCCTCGGCCATGACCGGCAAGGTGGTGCCCTACAAGAAGGGCCTCGGGCCCTCGCTGCCCGATGTCTGGCACGTGCCTTTCCCGGTCGAGCAGTTCGGGGTGAGCGTCGAGGATTCGCTCAAATATCTGGGTTACATCTTCAAGGCCGATGTCGACCCCTCGCGCGTCGCCGCCATCATCATCGAACCGGTGCAGGGCGAGGGCGGTTTCCACCAGGCGCCGCCTGAGCTGATGCGCGCGCTGCGCCGGCTCTGCGACGAGAGCGGCATCGTGCTGGTGGCCGACGAGGTGCAGACCGGTTTCGGCCGCACCGCCAAGATGTTCGCCATGGAACATTACGACGTCACGCCCGACCTGATCTGCGTCGCCAAGAGCCTGGCCGGCGGCTTTCCGCTGTCCGGTGTCATCGGTCGGGCGGCGATCATGGATGCCGCCGATCCGGGCGGCCTTGGCGGCACCTATGCCGGCAATCCGCTCGCCTGCGCCGCGGCGCTTGCCGTGCTCGATATCTTCCGGGAAGAGAAACTGCTCGATCGGGCGGTGGCGCTCGGCGCCCGGCTCAAGACGCGCCTGGAAAGCCTGCGCATGCGCAACGGCCTGATGCCGATCGCCGATATCAGGGGCCTCGGCGCCATGGTTGCTTTCGACATCGTCAAGGATCGTGGCAGCGCCGAGCCCGACGCCGACGCGACCCGGCGGGTGGTCCAGTTCGCCCATGAGAACGGCCTGATCCTGCTGTCCTGCGGCACCAACGCCAACACTATCCGTATCCTGACGCCGCTGACCGCCGAGGAAACCATCGTCGACGAAGGGCTGGATATTCTCGAGGCGGCGCTCGCCTCCTGACATCTTGATCGTCGGGAGCCCCTCGGCGCCCGCCAACATATCTTGGACGTTCAAAACGCCCGGTCGCGGCCCGCCCCCCTTGAGGGTTCGGATGCCGCGGCCGGGTGCTGTCGTTTGGCTGTGACCGTTGGGCGATGAAAGCAATATTTGCTCCGCGCGATGGCGCCAATCGTTCAAAAAAAACAGCATTCATGTGCAAATTAGATGATTGTTGCGCCTTGGGCCCTCGGTCACACTTTTCATGTTGCAGCAAGACTATCCGGCGTTTCGTGGGGATCCGCGTTCGCGTCGGAAGATGGCGGCAAAACAAAAGACGACGACAGTGGGGTATAACAAGCGTGACTGCGGCTGTTCAGATTGGCCATGATTTAAATATCGACAGCCTGAGTAAATTCTACGGAGGGTTTACTGCGCTCGATAACGTATCCCTGGCGGTCAGGCGCGGTGAATTCCTGACGCTCCTCGGGCCTTCGGGCTCGGGCAAGACCACCCTTCTGATGTCGATCGCCGGCTTCGTTCAGCCCGATCGCGGCGACATCCTGCTGGATGGGCGCAGCATCGGCCATTTGCCGCCCGAGCAGCGCAATTTCGGCATGGTGTTCCAGGGCTATGCGCTGTTCCCGCACATGACCGTGCAGGACAATGTCGCCTTCCCCTTGAAGGTGCGCAAAAGACCGGCCGCGGAGATCAAGGATAAGGTCGACGCCGCGCTCGACCTGGTGCAACTGGCGTCGCGCGCCGACCGCTATCCGCGCCAGCTCTCCGGCGGCCAGCAGCAGCGCGTGGCGCTCGCGCGCGCCATGGTGTTCACGCCGCATCTCCTGCTGCTCGACGAGCCCTTGAGCGCGCTCGACAAGAAGCTCAGGGCCGAGCTGCAGGAGGAGTTGAAGCGCCTGCACAAGCGCGTCGGCCTGACCTTCATCTATGTCACCCACGACCAGGACGAAGCCCTGTCCATGTCGGACCGGATCGTCGTCATGCGCGATGGCAAGGTCGTGCAGCAAGGCTCGCCCGGCGAGCTCTATGACCGTCCGGCGACCTGTTTCGTCGCCGACTTCCTGGGCAAGAGCAATTTTCTGCGCGGCAAGGTCGAAAGTCATGCCGCCGGCGGCTTTGTTCTCGCTCACCAGGGCGTCAGGATCGCCCAGGCCTGCCCGCAGGACGAGCGCCCGGCCGTCGGCGCCGACGTGGTGATCGCATTGCGGCCGGAAAAGATCGTGATCGCCGGAGCCGCGGCGGCGTCCGACAACCTGCTCAAGGGCATCGTTTCGGAGTGGAACTATTTCGGGTCGCAGTTCCGGCTGGTGGTTGAAACGCTGGAGTTCGGCGCCATCGCCATGGTCATCCCGACCTGGAAATACGGCGAGCCGCCGGTCGCCGGCCAGCCCGTGACCATCGGCTGGGATCGCGACGCCGGTACCCTGGTCGCGGACGCCTGAACCTCACGCATCGCATCAAGACCAAGACCAACAGACGGGAACCTTGCCATGACCAAACGCAACGCGACTTTCGACATTTCCAGGCGGGCCTTGCTTCAGCGCGCGGCGAGCCTCGCCGCGGCTCCGGCCGTGTTCGGCTCGGCCAGTGCCTTCGCCCAGGCGCGCAAGGAGGTCATCGTCGTCAATTATGGCGGCGCCGCCATGAAGGCCTTCGACGAGGCCTATGTGCAGCCTTTCGCCGCCCAGGGTGGGCGCATCGTGCTCGACGGCAGCGGCCCGCTGAACGGCAAGATCCTGACCATGGTTCAGTCGCGCAACGTCACCTGGGACGTTTGCGATGCCGGCATCACGACGCTTGCCGAACTCGGGCCGCGCAATGCGCTCGAGAAGATCGACTACGGCATTGTCGACAAGGCCAAGGTGCCGGCCGAATTCGCCTATGAGAACGGCGTGGTGAACTACATGTTCTCCACCGTGCTGGCCTGGGATACGGCCAAGGTCAAGGAGACGCCGACGCTGGCCGATTTCTTCGACCTGAGGAAATTCCCCGGTCGGCGCATGATGCGCAAAGACTCCCAGTCCATGCTCGAGATGTGCCTGATTGCCGACGGCGTGCCGATCGACAAGCTCTACCCGCTCGACACCAGGCGCGCCTTCGCCAAGCTCGCGACCATCAAGAAGGAAGTGCTGTACTGGAGCAGCGGCGCCGAGAGCCAGAGCCTGATGCGTGATGGCGAATGCGTCATGGGTCTTCTGTGGCACACCCGTGCCAATGTCCTGAAGGGCGAGACCAATAACCGCATCGCCTACACCTTCAAGGACGGCCTGCTGCAGCCGGGCCTCTGGGTGGTGCCCAAGGGCAACCCGGCCGGCGCGGAGGCCTTCCGCGCCATCGCGTCGATGCAGCAACCCGAGGGCCAGGTGAAACTGCTGGCGGCCATGGGCAACGGTCCGTCCAATCCGGCGGCGCAGGCCCTGGTCCCCGAAGCGCAGCGGTCGATGAACCCCGCCGATCCCGCCAATGCGGCGGTCCAGGCCAAGGTCAATGCCGCCTGGTATATCGAGAATCACTCGAAGACCTACCAGGCCTTTCTCGACTTCATCTCGTCCTGAGCCGCCGTCGGTGGCGTGGCCCTGCGGGGCCGCGCCGCCAAGGCCTCATCGTGACCGAAAGCCCGGATGTCCAAACCATGACCGCCTCCGCCGCCCGGCTGACGCCCTCGCCGTCGCGCCGCCTGCATTTCAGCGCGACCGGACGCTATTGGCTGCTGATCATGCCCGCTCTGGCCATGATGGTGGTGTTCTATCTCTATCCGATCTCCCGCGTGCTCTGGATGAGCGTCACGGAGCCGCAGCCGGGCATCGACAATTTCGCACTTCTGGCGACCAGCGCCTCGATCCAGCGCATGCTCTGGACCACCGCGCGGATCAGCGTCACCACCACGCTGATCACCCTCGTGCTCGCCTATGTCGTGTCCTATGCCCTGGTTCATGCCAGCGAGCGGGTGCAGCGCTGGATGTTCCTCGGCGTGCTGGTGCCCTTGTGGATTTCGGTCCTGGTGCGCGCCTTCGCCTGGTTCGTGCTGCTGCGCCGCGAAGGACTGATCAACAACACGCTGATCTCGACCGGCCTCATCGACACGCCGCTCAACCTGATCTGGAACGAGACCGGCGTGATGATCGGCATGGTCCATTACATGCTGCCCTTCGGAATTCTGCCGATCTACGCCAACATGCGTGACATCGACCAGCGCTGCATCGCCGCCGCGCGCGGCCTCGGCGCCAGCCGCGGCGTCGCCTTCCGCAAGGTGTTCCTGCCCCTGTCGGCGCCTGGCGTGGTTGGCGCCGGCATCCTGGTGTTCATCTTCTCGCTTGGTTTCTTCGTCACCCCGGCGATCCTCGGCGGCGGCAAGACCTTGATGATCGCCGAATATATCAAGGTGCAGATCCTGGAGATCGTCCGCTGGGGGGTCGGCACCATGCTCGCCGCCACCTTGCTGGTGGTGATCGGCGGCCTGCTCGCGGTGCTCAGCCGCATCGTCGACCTGCGCAAATTGTTCGGGGCGGGCTGAACCATGACCAGCTCCGGCTTCGGCTCCACCTCGCTGATGACCCGCGCGATGGCCTGGGCCATCATCTGCTTCCTGGTCCTGCCGATATCGATCGTCTTCGCCGTGTCGGTGACCGACCGGACCTATCTGTCGCTGCCGCAGGACGGCATGTCGCTGCAATATTTCCGCAACCTGCTGACCAGCCGCGAGTGGCTCTCCAGCATCCTGCACAGCCTGATCATCGCGGTCGCCTCGACCGCCATCGCCGCGGTCGCCGGCACGCTCTGCGCCATCGGCTGCTGGCGGCTGAGCAACCGCGCCAGCAATGTCATCCGGCTGATCATGCTGATGCCGATCATGGTGCCGACCATCGTCTATGCGCTCGGCATCTATCAGTTCTGGATCGATCTCCGGCTGATCGACACCTATACCGGCGTGATCATCGCACATGCCGTCACCGGGCTGCCCTATGTCGTGATCACCGTCTCGACCGCGCTGGCGGGTTTCGACCCCAGGCTCGAGCAGGCGGCCCTCAATCTCGGCGCCAGCATGGGCCAGACGCTGCGCCTGGTGATCATTCCCAACATCCTGCCCGGCGTCATTTCCGGCGTGATCTTCGCCTTCATTCACAGCTGGGACGAATTGGTGATCGTGCTGTTCATCGCGGGCCGCGGCGTGTTCACGCTGCCGCGCCGGATGTGGGACGGCATCAACGAGCATCTCGACCCGACCATGGCCGCGGTCGCCGCCGTGCTGGTGCTGATCACCCTTGCTCTCCTGTTCATCGACATCGCCATTCGGGCGCGCCGCGCCCGCTGAGCCCCTCGCCATGCGGACGCTCCGCGTCCGCCCCTTTGCCAGCCGTGCGGATGCTTTGCATCCGCTCTTTCCAGCCATGCGGATGCTTTGCCTCCGCTCTTTCCAGCAATGCGTGCCGGTCGCACGCGCCAGACGGAACGAGTTTCATGACCCGACGCGATGCCTTCGGCCCCGACAAGGTTCTCGCCCTCGATTGGATCGACGAACACAGCCCGCGGCTGTCCCGCGACCACATGACGATCTGGGATTTTCACGAGCCGTCCTGGCGCGAATACAAGTCTGCGGCCTGGTATGTCGAACGCCTGCGCGCCGAAGGTTTCGAGGTGGAGGTCGGTTCCGGCGGCATGCCGACCGCCTTCTGCGCGACCTGGTCGAACGGCGAGGGCCCGACCATTGGCGGCTATGCCGAATATGACGCGGTGCCCGGAACGTCGCAGGACCCGGTGCCGCGGCGCCAGCCGCGCATCGGCGTGAACCGCCATGCCGCCGGCCACACCGATCCGCATTCGGCGCTCGGCATGGGCTCCTTCACCGGCTTTCTCGCCGCCAAGCAGGTCATGCAGCAGCGCGGCATCAAGGGGCGCCTGAAATTCTTCGGCGAGCCGGCCGAGAAGATGTGCGGCTCGAAGCCGGTTCATGCCGCCAAGGGCTATTACGACGACCTGGACGCAGCGATCAGCTTCCATCCGCACTCGTTCCCGCGGCTCGCCAACAGCTGCTTCTGGGACACCCACAGCGCGCCCTACTGGAGCCGCATCTACACCTTCGAATGCGAGAACCCGGAGACCTGGCAGAATTCCGGCGCGGTGACCGGCGTCACCCACAGCCATTCGGCGGCGCGCGCGCCCGGCGCCATCGACGCGGTCTGCCTGATGTACACCTCGTCGAAATACATGAAGGAGTCCATGTTGCCGCACCATGGCAGCTGGAGCCTGAACGAGTTCATCCTGCATGCCGGCCAGGCGGCGGCCGACAATATCGCGCCGGGCCTCGGCCAGATCCAGTATTCGCTGCGCGCGCCCACCCTCGACATGTGCGAGCGGGTGTTCGAGGTGCTCGACCGCAATGCCGAGCATTGCGCCGCGATGACCCACAGCAAGGTGACCGCGGCCTGGATCACCCGCACCCGCGCCGGCCTTGCCAACCACGCCATGGCCGAGGTCGCCTGGCGCAATTTCGAGGCGATCGGCGCGCCTGAATGGGGCGAAACGGCCAAGGCCTTCGCCCGCGAGATCCAGGCCGGTCTCGGTCTCGAACCGATGGCCGATCCCTTCACGCCGGAGATCCAGGAATTGACCGCGCCCTGGGAGGGCGAGAAGGCTTTCCGCGAGCAATTGCCGCCCTGGCAGACCAATCTCGCCGCCGACGACTATGTCGACTACACGTGGCATGCGCCGACGGTCCGTCTCTATGTCGGCCGCCCGACGCTGCGCGCGCCCAATCCCGGCTATCGCTATCCCGACTGGACCCGCTACGCCATGGGCGGCGTGCCCGATTGCATCGACCCGATGTGGCTGACCGCCAGCAAGGTCATCGCGACAACCATTCTCGACCTGCTCACCGATGGCCAGTCGCTGGCCAAGGCGAAGGCCGAGTTCCGCGAGCGCACCGGCGGCGGCGTCGGCGGCACGAAATGGGTGGCGCCGCTGCTGCCGAAGGATTTCCCGGCGCCGGTTCACTACCGCTGGCCCGAATATGTCGCGACCGCCCGTGGGCTGGAATGGACCATTCCGACCACCGCGCCGTGAGCCCCGATCACCAGAAACGCACCGAACATCGCCCTCGAGGGAGAGACACCCATGTCGATCATTTCCGAACCCGAATATCGCTACAACATGCTGATCAAGGCCTTCCCCTCGCGCGCCGAACCGGCCTTCGAGACGGAATCCGAACAGGTCGGCGTCTGGGGCCGCCATTGGGGCTGCAACAACGACGTCGGCCAGATCCGCATGGTGCTGATGCATCGCCCGGGCGCCGAACTGAACATCATCGAAGCCAACAAGCGCCTGCCCGATATCGGCGCCTTCGGTGATCCCGAGCAGGGTTGGTACTGGCGCGGCGATACGATCCCGGATCTGGCGGCCCAGCAGGCCCAGCACGACGCGCTGTCCAGCGCATTGCGCGAGGAAGGCGCCGAGGTCGTTTATGTCGACCAATGCGCGCCGGGTAAGATGAAGACCGTCTATACCCGCGACAGCGTCATCGCCGTCGATGGCGGCGCCATCGTGACGCGCCTCGGCCCGCCGATCCGGCGCGGCGAGGAATTGCCGGTCAGCCGGACGCTGGCCAAGCTCGGCATGCCGATCCTGCGTACCATTTCCGGCACCGGCCTGATGGAAGGCGGCAGCTTCGCTTTCATCACCCCCAAGGTGGCGGTGGTCGGCCTGTCGAGCCGCGTCGACGAGGAGGGCGCGCGCCAGCTCGAGGAGGTGCTGCGCACCCAAGGGGTGGAACTGCTGCGCGTCCATCTCACCGGCTACCGCCTGCATATCGACGGCATGTTCGTGATGATCGATCGCGACACCGCCTTCGTGAATCCCTCGCTGCTTCCCTTCTGGTTCCTGGAGAAGCTGAAGGAATTGAAGATCCGCCAGATCGAGGTTTGCCCCGACGACCAGAACTGGGTGATCAATTGCCTCGCCGTGCGGCCCGGCCATGTCATCGTGCCCCAGGGCATTTCGCCGCGGACCATGGATAAATTCGCTCAGGTCGGCATCACCACCCGCGTGGTCCCCTATGACAAGGTTGCGCTCGGCGGCGGCGGCATTCATTGCTCCACCTCGCCGCTCATTCGCGACCCCCTATGAGTCGCGGCGAGGCCGGGCTCTCGCAGCCCGGCCTCGCGAGCGCGAACCGACAACAGACGGCAGGAGATGACATGAACGGCGCCGAGAGCCTGGTGAGAACGTTGATCGCGGGCGGGGTGGATACCTGTTTCGCCAATCCTGGCACCTCGGAGATGCATTTCGTCGCGGCGCTCGACCGGGTCGGCGGCATGCGTTGCGTGCTCTCCCTGTTCGAGGGCGTCGTCTCCGGCGCCGCCGACGGCTATGGCCGCATGGCCGACAAACCGGCCGCGACCCTGCTGCATCTCGGCCCCGGCCTCGGCAATGCGCTGGCCAACCTGCACAATGCCCGCAAGGCCAATACGCCGATCGTCAATATCGTCGGCGAACATGCC
>BFBZ01000019.1_pt16 | contig 24047 bp, 25 predicted proteins | sample 1888401 | NCBI WGS metagenome assembly BFBZ01 (sample SAMD00112614, study PRJDB3348) | symbiont metagenome | host: Chara braunii
GAGCCGTTGAGCTTGCCCTTCAGCGAGACTTCCTGCGAGTTGACCTGGACCTTGCCCGATGCGGCGTCGGTAACCTTGCCCTCGATCACATTCAGCGTGCCGACGAAATTGGCGACGAACTTCGTCGCCGGCCGGTTGTAGATCTCGAACGGCGTGCCGACCTGCTCGGCCTTGCCGCCATACATGACCGCTATGCGGTCGGAGATCGACAGCGCTTCTTCCTGGTCGTGGGTGACGAAGATGGTGGTGATGCCAAGCTTCTTCTGGATCGAGCGGATCTCCTCGCGCAAAGAGACACGAACCTTAGCGTCCAGCGCCGAGAGCGGCTCGTCGAGCAGAAGCAGCTTCGGCTTCGGCGCGATGGCGCGCGCAAGCGCGATGCGCTGCTGCTGGCCGCCTGAAAGCTGGTAGGGATAGCGGTCGGCCATCTGCGGCAGCTTGATCATGTCGAGCATCTCGGCGACGCGTCTGTCGGCGTCGGCTCTCGCCATGCCGGCCACCTTGAGGCCGAAAGCGATGTTCTGCGCCACCGTCAGGTTGGGGAACAGCGCATAGGCCTGGAACACCATGCCGACATTGCGCTGGTTGGGCTTCAGCCTRGTGATGTCCTTGCCGCTGACGACGATCTTGCCGGCAGAAGGCTCCTCGAAACCGGCAACCATGCGCAGCACCGTCGTCTTGCCGCAGCCGGACGGGCCGAGGAAGGAAACGAACTCGCCGGGTTCGACGTCGAGATTGAAATCCTGGACCACCGTTGTGGCGCCGAAGGACTTTTGCACATGCTGGATGGAGAGGAACGGCTCGGCCATGGCTTTTCTTTCGGTCAGAACTTTTCGCTCAATTGGGGCGGTTCGCCGATTTCGGCGCGAAACGAGACAGGATCTGGATCAGCGACATGCAGCCCCAAGTGATGATGAACGCGATGATCGACAGCGCCGCCGGCTCATAGGCGCGGTTGGCCACGAGGTTCTGCAGATAGGGGCCGAAGGCAGGCCGGTTGAGCAGACTGGCCATGGTGAACTCGCCGATGACGATGGCGAAGGTCAGGAAGGCGCCCGACAGCACGGCGATCAGCACATTGGGCAGGATCACCCGGCTGATGATGGTGCCCCAGCCAGCGCCTAGGATCTGCGCTGCTTCCGTCAGCGTGCGTACGTCGATGGTGCGAAGGCCGGTGTCGACGGCGCGGTACATGTAGGGCAGCGCCAGCGTCGCATAGCCGATCACCAGCAGGGCGTTGGTCGCGGTGTTGTTCGACAGGAACGGCAGCGGCGAATTCGAGCCGTACATCCTGATATAGCCGAAAACGATGACGATCGCCGGGATGACGAGCGGCAGCAACGTCACGAACTCGACCACCGGGCGCAACTGTGGAAGCCTCAAACGGATCCAGTAGGCGGTGGGCACGACGACCAGCACGCCGAGGATGATGGTGAAGATCGCAACGATCACCGAATACATGAAAGTCGCCTGGAACTGGCTGTCTCCAAGCACGACCTTGTAGGCATCGAACGAATAGACGCCGCGCCGCATGCGCAGCGAGAATTCGACCGTCGCGATCAGCGGTATGAAGAAATAGGCCGCGCCGAGAATGAAGACGACCCAGGCCCAGAACCTGCCGGATTTCATTTCAGCCACCTCTCCGAGCGCGTCCGGAACCAGATGTAGAAGATGTTGGCAAGCCCAGTGATGACGATCATGCCGAAGGCGATCGCATAGCCGAGATGGGCATTGTGCAGAACGTCGCCGCGGATCTGCGCATAAAGCAGGATCGGCACGATGTTGAGCGACGAACCAGTCAGCGCATAGGCGGTGGCAATGGCGCCGAAGGCATTGGCGAAGAGCAGGATGACCGTGCCGAGGAAGCTCGGCCACAGCACCGGAATGACGACCATGCGCCAGTACTGGGCCTGCGTGGCGCCAAGGGTCGCGGCGGCTTCGCCCCATTCCCTTTTCAGCCCGTCGATCGCCGGCACGATGATGACCACCATCAGCGGGATCTGGAAATAGACATAGGTGACGGTCAGCCCCCAGAACGAGAGCAGGTTGAAGCCGTGGGTATAGATGTTGAGGCCCACCAGCGTGTTGAGCAGGACGGTGACGAGGCCGAGACGGCCGAGCGTGGCGATGAAGGCGAAGGCTAGCGGCACGCCGGCGAAATTCGATGCCACGCCCGAGAAGGTGAGTGTCGCGGAACGGATCCAGTTCGGCAGGCCGCCGCGTACGATGGCGATGGCGATTGCCAGCCCCGCAAAGGCGCCGATCAGCGAGGAGGCCAGGCTGACCTTGATCGAGATCCAGTAGGCGGCAACGATGTTGGCCGAGAAAAGCGCGACGATGTTTTCAAACGTGAACTCGCCCGCCTCGTTCTGAAACGCGCCCAGCATCAGATAGAGCGTGGGCAGGATCAGGAACATGATGGCGAAGACGAAGAACGGCGTGACGCCGAGCCACTGCGTCGGCAGCCTCAGGCTTCGCGCCTCGGTCGGCGGCGCGGTCTTTCCCGCAATTGCCTTGTTGGATAGCGAGAGATCGGTCATGCGCCGGTTACCGTCTGGAGAAAAAAGCCGGGCGGCCAGAGCCGCCCGGCCGATATCACAATGTTACTTCACGTTGGCGCCGACAACGGCATCCCAGTTCTTGGTGATGGCTTCCTTGGCCTTGCCCTGCTCGTCGAGCGACGGGAACACAGCCGCCGCGTAGGACTCGGCCGGCGGCATCTTCGCCAGCATGTCGGCCGGGATCTTGCCTTTCTTGGCGAGATCGTTGAAGCGGATCGGGTGGCAATAGCCCTTCAGCCAGCCGAGCTGTCCCTCATCCGAATAGAGGAATTCGAGCCAGAGCTTGGCGGCATTCGGATGCGGCGCGTAGGCGCTGATCGCCTGCACGTAGACGCCGGCGACGACGCCGGTCTTCGGCACGATGACGTCGACGGGCGGATTGCCCTTCAGCGTGTCGCGGCCCGAAAGCGCGTTGTAGTCCCAGGTGATCAGGATCGGCGTCTGGCCCTGAGCGAGCGTCGCGGCCTTGCCGATGACAGGCACGAAATTGCCGCCGGCATTGAGCTTCTTGAAGAAGTCGAGGCCAGCCTTGCCAGCGGCTTCACCGGCGGCAGCACCGGTCGACAGGCCAGCGGCATAGACGCCCTGGATGGCCTGGTTCGAGGCGCGCGGATCACCGGCGAGCGCGACGGTGTTGGCATAGTCGGACTTCAGCAGATCGGCCCAATCGGTCGGCGATTGCTTGACGATGTCCTTGTTCACCTGGAACGAGAGAACGCCGTAATAGTCGCCGGTCCAGTAGCCGTCGGCATCCTTGGCGCTGTCGGGGATCGAGTCCCAGGTCGACACCTTGTAAGGCATCAGCAGGCCGTCTTTCTTGGCGGACGGGCCGAAAGAGAGACCCACGTCGATCACGTCGGGCGCCTGCGGACCCTTGTTGTCCTTGTTGGCCTTGATCGCCTCGACTTCGTCGCCGGAGCCGGCATCGGGGTTGAGTTCATTGACGGTGATTTCCGGATACTTCGCCTTGAAGGCCGCGATAACGTCGCCGTAGCCGCACCAGTCATGCGGAAGGGCGATCGTTGTGAGCTGGCCTTCAGTCTTTGCAGCCTTGACGAGATCGTCCAGCGAAGCCGCGGACGAAATCACCGTCGACGCGAAGAGCGCCGCGGCCGAAAGGGAAAGCACTTTCCCCGTGAATTTCAACATTTGTTCTCTCCGTTGAACTGACGCCTTTGGACGCCTGCGATGCGGTATCGTTTTCGTGTGACAGCCAGATGAAACCTTTGTGAAACCGGCACCCCGCAGTACGAAAAAGTAAACTCTTTTTAACCGGTTGTAGCAATCGCCTSGCGATTCTTTTTCCGGCTAATCAATCTCCTCCTTGCTTCCTGTCCTTTCCCCTCCCCTTCTCCTCGTTTCCACATCAACTTCCGGCGCCGTAGCCGATGTCAGACCRCGCCCGCAATGGCGTTTTCGAGCAGCGTCAGCGCCGCTTTCTTCGTGAGCTTCACCGGGTTGCCGCCGGCGGTCGGATCGACCACCGCCATGTCGGCGATGAGCGCCTTGCGCTTCTTGTCCATGTCGAGGCCCTTGATCAGGCCGGGCAGCGCATGCGGCACCTTGAGTTCCTTGCGCAGCTTGATGACCGCCTTGGCGAAGCCGTCGAAGCCGCCCTTGATGCCGCAATAGGCGGCGAGCCTGGCGATGCGGTCCTCGATCGCATCGCGGTTGAAGGCGAGCACATAGGGCATGAACACCGCATTGGTCATGCCGTGATGGGTGTCGTAGAGCGCGCCGATCGGATGCGACAGCGAGTGGATGGCGCCCAGACCCTTCTGGAAGGCGGCTGCGCCCATGGCGGCCGCGCTCATCATATGGGCGCGGGCGACGAGGTCCTTGCCGTTGGCGAAGGCCTTGGGCAGGTTCTCGAACACCAGCCGGACACCTTCCACCGCGATGCCGTCGGCCATCGGATGATAGCCCGGCGCGCAATAGGCCTCTAGGCAATGGGCGAGCGCGTCCATGCCGGTGCCGGCGGTGATGAAGGGCGGCATGCCGACCGACAACTCAGGGTCGGCAATGACGATTGCCGGCAAAAGTTTCGGGTGGAAGATCACCTTCTTGGTGTGGGTCTCCTCATTGGTGATGACGCCGGCGCGCCCGACTTCCGAACCAGTGCCGGCCGTGGTCGGCACCGCGATGATCGGCGCGATGGCGTCCGAATTGGCTCTGGTCCACCAGTCGCCAATGTCCTCGAAATCCCAGACCGGACGCGTCTGCCCGGCCTGGAAGGCGATCAGCTTGCCGAGGTCGAGCGCCGAACCGCCGCCGAAGGCGATGACGCCGTCATGCTTGCCCTTCTTGAACACCGCGATGCCGGCGGTCAGGTTGGACTCGACCGGGTTCGGCTTCACCTCGGAGAACACGCCATAGGGAACCTTGGCGTCGTCGAGGATCTTGAGCGTCGACGCAACCACCGGAAGTTTGGCAAGCCCGGGATCGGTGACGAACAGCGGCCGCTTGATGCCGGCGGCGGCCAGCGCGTCAGGCAGTTCCTTGATGCGACCGGCGCCGAAACGGACGGTGGTGGGGTAGTTCCATTTGGAGATGAGCTTGGACATTCTTGTCTTTCCGTAAAATCAGATCGCTTCGCGCAGGTGGTAGGATTTCGGGCGGGTCAGGTTGTCATAGCCGATGGCGGAAAGCGCCGCGCCCTTGCCGGTGTCCTTGACGCCGGTCCAGACCAGCGCCGGATCGAGGTAGTCGCAGCGGTTCATGAACACCGTGCCGGTCTCGACGCGGTCGCCGATCGCCACCGCGCGCTCCGTGTCGCGGGTCCAGATCGACGCCGTCAGGCCGTAGGGACTGTCGTTCATCAGCGCGATCGCCTCCTCGTCGTTGCGCACCTTCATGATGCCGACGATCGGGCCGAAGCTTTCCTCGCGCATGACGCTCATCTGGTGGTCGACATCCGTGAGCACCTCCGGCGCCAGATAGGGCGAGCCCGGCCTGTCGCTCTCGACCTTCATGTTGACGTGCGCCCTGGCGCCCTTGCGCAGCGCCTCGGCCTTCTGTTCACGGATCAGGTCGGCGAAGCGCGCCTGGGCCATCGGCCCCATGGTCGTCGCCTGCTCCAGCGGATTGCCGACGACATAGTTCTTCGTCTCGGCGATGAAGCCTTCGACGAACTCGTCATAGACCTTCTCATGCACATAGACGCGCTCGATGCCGCAGCAGCACTGGCCTGAATTGTAGAAGGCGCCGTCGACCAGGTTGGCGACCGCATGGTCGATCTTGGCGTCGGGCAGCACATAGGCCGGATCCTTGCCACCGAGTTCGAGGCCGAGCGTCATGAAGGTGCCGGCCGCGGCCTTCTCGATGGCGCGGCCGCCTGCGACCGAGCCGGTGAAGTTGACATGGTCGATCTTGCCGGAACCGAGCAGCCTCTCTGTCTGGCTGTGGTTCATGACCAGGTTCTGGAAGAGACCCTTGGGCAGGCCCGCCTTGTCGAACGCCTGCTGGAAGCGTTCGCCGACCAGCAGCGTCTGCGCGGCATGCTTGAGGATCACCGCACTGCCAGCCATCAATGCCGGCACGATGGTGTTGACGGCGGTGAGATAGGGATAGTTCCACGGCGCGATCACCAGGACGACGCCCAGCGGCACCTTCTTCACATAGCGCCGGAATCCATCCTTCGGATTGGAAGCCATGACCGGCTTCAGCGCCTGCTCGGCAATCTCGACCATATAGTTGGCGCGTTCCTTGACGCCGCCGAACTCGCCGCCGTAGCGCACCGGCCGCCCCATCTGCCAGGCGATCTCCGGCACGATCTCGTCGGTCATGCCGACCAGTGCTTCCAGCATCGCCAGCATATACTTGCCGCGCTCGACGACCGGTGTCTCGGCCCACTTCTCCTGCGCGGCCTTGGCGCGCTCGACCGCGGCGTTGATCGCCTGGTCCGTCGCAATGGGCCGCTCGGCATAGATCGAGCCATCGATGGGGGATTTGAGTTTGACCGTCTCGGTCATGTCTTCCTCGCAGTTCTACAACAATTGAAAATCATTCGGCCTGGCGCGGCCGCGATCGGTCCGCTGCCACCTTCTCCCCGTATCGTGGCGGGTAGAAGAATGGAACTCCTGCGCCGATGCTGCCGCCCGCCTTGGCCCGGTTCGCGGCAGCGCGCAGCTTAATACCTCTCAAATCCCCGGTGCAGTTCCCAGTCCGTGATGCGCCGGTCGTACTCGAACTGCTCCCAGCGGGCAGTGTGCACATAGTGCTCGACCACATCCTCGCCGAAGGCCTGCTTCAGCATCGTGGAGTTCGCAAGCGTGTCGGTTGCATCGCGCAACGTCTTCGGGATTTCCGGCAATTGCGACGCCTGGTAGGCATCGCCGACGAACGGCTTCTGCAGTTCCAGCTTTTCGTCGATGCCGGCGAGGCCCGACGCGATCAGCGCCGCGAAGGCAAGATACGGATTGAGGTCGGCGCCGCCGATGCGGCACTCCATGCGGATGCCCTTGGTGCCTTCGCCGCAAAGCCGGAAGCCGGCGGTGCGATTGTCCTCGCTCCACATGATCTTGGTCGGCGCGAAGGTGCCGGCCTGGAAGCGCTTGTAGGAGTTGATGTAGGGCGCCAGGAACCAGGTGAATTCCTTGGCGTATTTGAGCTGGCCGGCCGCCCACTGCTGGCCGAGGCTCGACAGCGTCCATTCCGCGTTTTTATCGAAGAACAGCGGCGTCCTGCCGTCGGCGCTCCACAGCGAATTGTGGATGTGGCTGGAATTGCCGGCGAGCCCGTAGTTGTACTTGGCCATGAAGGAGATCGACTTGCCTTCCGAGTCGGCGATCTCCTTGGCGCCATTTTTCAGGATGACATGGCGATCAGCCATGTCGAGCGCCTCGGCGTAGCGCACGTTGATCTCTTCCTGGCCAGGACCCCATTCGCCCTTGGAGTTCTCGATCGGAATGCCGGCCGCTTCCATCTCGTTGCGAAGCCGGCGCATGACGCCCTCTTCCTTGGTRGTGATGCCGATCTGGTAGTCGCCGATATAGGGCGAAGCGGTGTCGAGACCCTGCCAGTGCTTCTTGCGGGCGGAATCATAGGTTTCGCTGAACAGGTAGAATTCGAGCTCGGAAGCGAAATAGCCGATATAGCCGCGTTCCTTGAGGCGCTGGACCTGCTTCTTCAGGATGGCGCGCGGCGAGTGCGCAAGATCGTCATGCGTGTGATGGTCGAGCACGTCGCAGATGACCAACGCTGTCTTCTCAAGCCAGGGAATGCGCCGCAGCGTCGAAAGGTCCGGTTTCATGACGAAGTCGCCATAACCCTTCGACCAGCTTGCCGCCTTGTAGCCCGGCACCGGTTCCATATCGATGTCGGCCGCAAGCAGGTAGTTGCAGCCATGCGTTTCGTCATGCGCGGAATCGACGAAGTACTGCGCCAGGAAACGCTTTCCCGCGAGCCGGCCCTGCATGTCGACGATGCAAGCCAGCACCGTATCGATCTCGCCGTTGGAGACCGCTTGCTTCAACTGATCGAACGAGAAATTCCCGGCCATTCTTTTGGCACTCCAAAACTTGTCGATTGAAAGGGAGAAACGAACCATGGCCGGCACGATGCCGGCCATGGCGTTGACATGAACTCTCAGTGGCCGCCGGTCTCGCCGACCGCCTGCTCCGCCGCCTTGATCGCTGCCTGGCGCGCCGCGATGATCTCGCCGAGCGGCGGGCCCTGGAAGCGGTTGCGCTCGAACACGAACCAGACGATCGCCGTCAGGATGAAGAAGCCGACGGTGATGTAGAGCGCCCAGTCGTTCGGCGGCTGCACGCCGATGACGAAGATCAGGATCATCGACACGATCGACAGGAAGGCGAACAGCATGAAGACGCCGCGGCCCATGTTCCACGGCCCCATCTTGTCCCACTTCGGCGTGCCCCAGGCCAGCATGCCGAGCACGATCGGCACGGTGAAGGAGAGGAACAGGAAGATGACGGTGCAGGAGACCACTATGGTGTAGGCCGAGGTGCCGGCGACCGAAACTTCCGACGAACCCCAGACAAACAGCACCGACAGGATCGAAGCCGTCCAGATCGCCGCCACCGGAGTACGGTAGGTCGGGCTGACCTTGGCCAGCGCCGCCGAGCCCGGCAGGCCGCCGTCACGCGAGAAGGCGAAGATCATGCGCGAAGCCGAGGTGACGGTGGCAAGACCGCACAGYAGTTGCGACACGAACACCACGAGGTAGACGAACTCCTTGATACCGGATGGAACGCGCTGGTCGAAGGCCCAGAAGAACACGTTCCAGCCCTGCTTGGCGGCGTCGTCCATATTCGGGATCATCAGGACGAACGCGGCCAGGAACAGGTAGCCGAACAGCGCCGACCAGATAACCGACATCACCATCGCCCTCGGCACCGAAGACGCGGCCTTGATGGTTTCCTCAGACGTATGCGCCGAAGCGTCGTAGCCGGTGATCGTATAGATCGGCAGCAACAGACCGAGGGCGAAAACCCAGGCATTCGACACCGCCGGCCAGACCGGATCGCCGGTGAGCGAACCATCCGCGGCAATGGTCGGCTGTCCTGAATAGTTGTGGAACGTGAACAGCCGGGCAAAATCCCAGTGCTCGGCGAACATCAAACAGATCACCGCGATCAGGATCGAGCCGAAGAAGATAAGATAGCCCGAGAAGTCGGTGAGCTTCGCCGTCAGCTTGATGCCCAGGTGGTTGATCAAGGCCTGCGCGCCGGTGATGACGACCAGGAAGATCATCTGATTGGTGAGCGAGCCATCGATGTGGAGCGCCGGTCCGAAGGCGCCGATGAAGAAGGTCCAGGTGCCGACATTGATGGCGCCGAGCACGGTGATCAGGCCAAGCAGGTTGAGCCAGGCCGTGACCCAGCCGGTGCCGCGATTGCCGAGGATCGAACCCCAGTGATAGAGGCCGCCGGCCGTCGGGTAGGCAGAACTGATCTGCGACATGGCGACAGCGAAGGTGAGAGACACGAAACAGCCCACCAGCCAGCCGATGCCGATACCGATGCCGCCGGCGCCCGCTGTTCCCTGCGCCAGCGAGTTGATGCCGCCGGACAGGATGCAGATGATGGAGAACGAAACCGCGAAATTCGAGAAGCGGCTGAGGCGCCGCTCCAGTTCCTGGGCATAGCCCATGTTATGGAGGACCTTTATGTCGTCCGCCTTATCTATATCGGTATAGTCGTTCGCTGCCATGTTGGAAGTCCCCTATTGGTTCTTAGCTGGCCGATTGTACTGACTTTCCCATCGTGCGTTGTCGGGAGCCCCTGGCCTCCTCGGGCTCCAGATTCGAAAAGATGCCTGTGAGCAGATCCGCCCATTTCCGCTGCCCGGTCTTGCCGGAGATTTCGTCGTTGCGGATTTCGATCATCGCGCAGGCCAGGCCGCGCGAGCGCGCATGCCTTTCCAGCGTGAAATAGACGCGGTCGGCCGGCGAATAAGGCTCGTTGACGCCGACAACGACGCGGGCCAGGTGCTGCAACGCCGATATCAGGGGCGCCGCCAGCCGGCGATCGTCGTCATGGATGATGCCGATATGCCATGGCCGGCTCTTGCCCTTGTAGACCGGCGTGAAGGAGTGCACCGACACCAGCCTGGTCTCCTGGCCCCTCGCCAGCCTTGCGTCGATGACATCGGAGATCGCCTCGTGAAACGGTCGCCAGGCGAGATCGATCCGTGCGGCGCGCTCCTTGTCCGACAGACCGGCATTGCCCGGAATGGCCGTCGTCTCGCTGACCGGAGGCACCAGGTCCGGCGCATCGAGCGGCCGGTTGCAATCGATCACGAGGCGCGAGACACAGGTTTCGATCAGCGTGGCGTCGAGCGCCTCGGCCAAGCCGCTGGCGACGGGCAACGCGCCAGGGTCCCAGGCTATGTGACGGCTAAGATCCTCGGCAGGCAGGCCGAGCGTGCCGAATTCGGCGGGCAGGAAATTCGAGGCGTGATCACAGGTGAAGAGGAAGGGGCTGGATCCGCCAGGGTTGGTCACCCTCACGGTTTCCGACGGTGCAAGGCTGATGGGCCGAGCTCTCTCCATACCTGTCGTCCCCTGGGGAGCGCTGTATCTTATGTTACGTATTTTGCCTCATTGCGTCCCTATGGATGATTTCATACAGTTTAACCGGCTTTGTCAAACGCGAATTCGGGAAAACGGCGAACGGAGCCGTAAGGTGGGGAAAATCATGACCGCCAGCATTGCCGAACTGATCTCCGACCGCATCGGGTCGATGCCGGCCGGTGAGCGCCGCGCCGCGCAGACGCTGATCGCCAACTACCCGCTGACCGGGCTCAAGACGGTCGCCGAATTCTCGGCCGCGGCCGGCGTCTCCTCGCCGACCATCCTGCGCTTCGTCGCCAGGCTCGGCTTCCAGAACTATCCGGAATTCCAGTCCGCGCTGCGGGACGAGTTGGCGGCGCAGCTGCAGTCGCCCGCATCGCGCACGCTCAATTCCTCCTCGACCGGCGGCGCAGTCTCACCGATGCTGGAAGCGACGCTCGAAAACATGCGCGAGACCTTCCGCCACCTCTCCGACAAGCAGCTGGCAGACATCGCCGCAAGGCTTGCCGAGCGGCGCGGCAAGACCTTCCTGATCGGCGGCCGCTTCACCGACCCGTTGGCGCGCTACATGGCCGCCCACCTCGCCATCATCCAGCCGGACGTCTATCACCTCGCCGGCCAGGAGAGCATCTGGCGCGACCGCCTGATCGACATGGGCAAGCGCGACGTGCTGGTGATCTTCGACATCCGGCGTTACCAGGAAAGCCTGGTCCGTTTCGCCGAAAAGGCGCACGAGCGCGGCGTGCAGATCGTGCTTTTCACCGACCAGTGGCTGTCGCCGATCGCCCGTTTCGCCCGCCATGTGATTGCCGGGCGCACCGCTGTGCCTTCCGCCTGGGACTCGTCGGCCGCGCTGTTCGTCGTCGCCGAGACGCTGATCGGCGCCGTGACGAGGCAATTGGAAGCCGCCGGCGCGAAGCGCATCCGCGACCTGGAAAGCCTGCGCTAAAGCAATTTCAGGAAAAGTGCGTAGCGGTTTTCCGTCCGAAATTGCGTCAAAACAAAGAGTTAGAGCGGCTCGCCGTTTCTGTGAAACGGTGAAACGCTCGAAGGGCAATTTCAGGAAAAGTGCGCAGCGGTTTTCCTGAAATTGCATCAAACGGTGAGGCTACTTCACGAGCCGGCCTTCGATCGACCAACGCGCGGCCAGGAAATTCAGGACGGCGGCTACAACCACGCCGCCGAGCTTTGCCGGCCATACGCCGACAATCCCGGCCAGCGCGGCGATCGAGAGGCTGGAGACGCCCAGCGAGATCAGCGCCCCCAGCGAGACGAAGCGCAGGAAGGAATGGTGCAGCCTGATGGCTGTGTTGCGCTCGAACGACCAGAAGCCGTTGGCCACGAAGGAGAAGAGGACGGCAATGAACCAGGCGCCGACATTGGCCGCGAGCGGTGGAGCTCCGAGCTTGAGCAGCAGGAAAAATGCGGCAAGGTCGATGCAGGTGTTCGCCAGCCCCACCAGGGCGAAGCGGACGATCTTGCTGCCGGTCGACCGCCCTGGCTCGCCGGCGCCGCTCATGCTTTTCCGTCCACGATCCGGACACCCGCTCTGGCGAGGCTGGCTCCGAAGTCTTCCGAAGCGAGAACCGTAAACTCGACCTCGCGCACGCGCTGCATCGGATCACGCGCATTGAGCGTTTCGTCGACATGGCCCGGATGGCACATGAACACGCCCTCTTCGGGCAGTGTTTCGATCGCGGCCCGCAGCGTCGGGGCGAATTTGTCCGGCTGCCGCCAATCATAGATGCCGGAAAGCGGCGCCATGACGGTAAAGCCCGCGCCCCGCATCGCGCGATTGAACCCGGCGGCCAAGGCGGCGATCGCCGCGATCTTGGACGCGGCCGCGTTCGAGGCTGAAAGCGCCGGTGCGCCCCGTAGTGCCGGCCGGTCCGAACCTGCCGCAAGACGCGCGAGCAGCCACCTTCGCACCACGGGCAGGAAATGCACGTGCTGATGCCCGTCGATGAAGTCGGGCCGGCGGCCAAGCGCCCCGACAAAACGGTCGTACTGGGCGTCAAGCTCGGCATGAACCTCRCGCTCGTCGATGCGGCCGCGCCGGATCGGCAGGGCAAGCGAGGACAGCGGCGGCAGCCGGCCTTCGGGCGCCAGGCTTGACGAACCGGTGACGGCAGGCTGGTCGGTAAGGGTCAGATGCAATCCGATCGAGGCCTTGCCGCGGAACGGCTTTATGCGTGCCGCCTCCTGCTCCCATTCCGGAAAGCCGGTCATGCAGCTGGTGCCGGTCAGGCGTCCTCGGTCGATGAGATCGAGGATCGCGCCGGATACACCGGGCGCGAGGCCGTAGTCGTCGGCAATCAGGCGCACCAGCCTGGTCATCTGTCGGCGGCGACCYGCTGGCGGGAATCGTCGCTGACGGTGCTGCCGCGCACGACATCCCGCACGATGTAGACGGGCCGGTCCTTGCTTTCGCTGAGCGTCACCCAGACATATTCGCCGATGAGCCCCAGCAAAGTGAGGTTGAAGCCGCCGAACAGGACCACCGCGACCATGAGGCTGGGATAACCCGGCACGGCGATACCGTAGAACATCACCTCGAAGAACACCTTGGCGCCGTACACCGCGCCCGCCAGCGCCGCAAGCAGTCCGCAAAGACTGATCAGCCGCAGCGGTATCACCGAGAAGGACGTGAATCCTTCCAGCGAGAACGCAATCAGGTTGAGCTGATTCCATTTCGAGAGGCCGCCGACCCGTTCGGCAGGCGAATAAGGCACGGCCTTCTGGCGAAAGCCGGCCCAGGCGAACAGCCCCTTGTTGAACCGCCGCTTGTCACGAAGGCTGGCGACGGCGCGCACGACCGCACGGCGCATGACGCGGAAGTCGCCGGCATTTTCGGGAATGTCGAAGCGCTGGCTGCTGTTGATCAGGCTGTAGAAAAGCCGGGCCGCCTGGCTGCGCCGCCAGCTTGCCCCGCGCCTGTCGTTCTGCGCGTAGACCACGTCGAGCGCCGGGTCCGCCACGAGTTCGGCGATCAGCTGGATGCTGACATCCATGGAATGCTGGAGGTCGGAATCCATGATCAGCAGCATGTCGCCCCGCGACTGGTCGAGGCCCGCGAGCACCGCGACCTCCTTGCCGAAATTGCGGCTGAGACGGACGATTTCCCAGGACCCCGACAGGGCCTGCGAAAACCGCGCGACGCTGTCATCCTTGCTTCCGTCGTCGACCAGGATCTTGTGGACCGTCATGCCGAAGCGTTCCGCCACGGCGGCTTCCAGYTTGTCGAGCAGGCCGACAAAAGCGGCCGCGGACTCCGCCTCGTTGAAGAACGGGGCGACGATGTCGAGTGTAAGCGGTGCTTCAGCCATGCGCGATCCGCCCAGCATCCGGCCTCTGCTGCCGCGCCCTCAGCCAGAACCACCTGATCAAGGTGCAGGCAATGACCGTCACCACGATCGGCCGGAACCAGGGGTGGAAGAAATTGTGCAAGTGGCGTTCGATGCTGGTCAACCCGGCCAGGAACTGAACCGTTGCCAGTGTCTTTGCCAGGGCGTTGCCCTGCTCCTCCCGCCACAGATAGGCGATGGCCACGCCTGCCGGAACAGCGATCATGGCATAAGTGTTCGGCTCGACGCGCGGATTGAACACGCACATGTAGAAGGTGGCCGTCAGGAAGATGGCAATCCCCGCCACCTCGCGCTCGGCCTTCCGGTCGAACCACAGAACCGCCGAGAGCGTCAGCAGGGCCGCGATCACCCGAATGATCGTGGCGCCCAATTCCGGGATGGGCAGCCCGATCATGGCGAAGGGCACGGTAAAATCGGCCGGCGCGAATGGTCCTGTATGGTCGACCGCCATCGACGTCAGCATCTGGAAGAAATCGCGATACTGGTCATTGATGTAGCTGACCGGCGCAAAGGCATAGGGGATGGCCAGCACGACCAGCACCGCGAGCACCAGCCACGGGATCAATCGGGGCCGCAAGGCGCCGACCAGCAGCAGCATGATAAGCCCGGTCGGCTTGGCGATCAGCGCGACGCAAGCCCACAAGAAAGGCTCGGCGCGCCTCCCTTCCAGCGCCGAAAGGGTCAGCAGCCAGCACGCGCCGGTCAAAAGGATGGTCGACTGGCCGTTGCGGATCGCGCCAAGAGCCATGGGCATTGCAAGGAAGAGCGCGTAGGAAAGCAGCCACATCTGGTCCTGGCCGCCGATTTTTCGCACCTGCCGGGCCGCGGCAAAGGTCAGCACGCAGAAGCCAAGCGTATGCCATAACGTGTCGCCCACATAAGGCCCCAGCTTCATCAGCGGGGTGTAGAGCGCGGCAAAAGCCGGCGCGTAGAGATAGCCCATGGCGAGTTGGACCTGGTAAAGCGGCTGCCCGGCAACGAAGGCTTCGCTGCCGCGCCTGTAGGCCAAAATGACCGAACGGGCGTCCGGCGCCCACCATGCCGCCACAACGACGAYCAGGAACGCACCTATCCATAGCAAAAGTCCCAGACGGTCGAAAACCGGCTTGGTTATCGTCATAACGCACCCCGCATTTCGACCAGGACGGTTTTCCCATCACCTCCTGGCCTTCAGCGCCTGCGACATATCACGTTGAGGGTGAAGCGGAATAGAGCATCGGCAAAGGATGGTGGAACAGCGGCATTTTTCCGCCGCTACCTGTCCGATCACAGGTTTGTGTTCGGAAGTCGTTGCGCCGCTCGATACCCACAACCGCGATAGCGCTTGCCCTGTCGCGCGGTCCCGAACCGGGACCGGCCGAGGCCCGATCCGGGTTTACGGCTTTATGAACACCTTGCCGTTGGGCTTCGCGAGTTCAGTCGGCAACCGCGCCATTGCCTTATCGAGCGGCACCACCGCGGTCACGTCGGTCGACCAGCGTCCGTCGGAAAAACGCTTCTGCGCTTCCAGCACCGCCGGCCCGAGCCTGTCGCGGAACTGGCGCATCCATTCGGCCAGCCAGAAACCCTCGACACGCTTGTGCTGGAAGATCAGTTGTCCCGGCTCCCGGATCACCGTCGGCTCGGCGTCGAGCCTTCCGTARACGATCCAGCGCGAGCGTTTCGGCATGGCGTTGAAGATGGCCGAAGCAAGCGGGCCGGTCACYGCGTCGAGCAGGATGCGCGGCTGCTCGGCCTTGACCACCTCGCGCAGCGCCGCCTCGAAATCGACGGCCTTCTCGTTGAGCACATGCGCGGCACCCAGTCCTTCGAGCAGCGCGATCTGCTCGTCCCTGCGCACGGTGACGATCGGCCGGAAGCCTTCTTCCTTCGCCAGCCCGATGATCAGCTTGCAGAGCTGGCTGGCGCCGGCGGCCATGATGAAGGCCTTCTCGCCCTCCTGTTTGACAATGTCGAACATGGCGAGCGCGGTCAGCGGATTGACGATCATGGCCGCGCCGTCCTCGTCGCGCACCGTGTCGAGCAGCGGAATGCAGGACGCCGCCTCCGCCACCGCATATTCGGCCCACGCGCCCCAGTTCGAAAGGCCGGTGGCGAAGGCGACGCGCTTGCCCTCGAGGCTCCTGGCGTAAGGATCGTCACCCGTGGCGACGACGATGCCGACGCCTTCGAAACCGGCCGGCTGCCCCTTCACCCGCGGTTGGCCATATTGCCCCTTGATGAAAGAGACATCCGACGGATTGATCGAGGCGAGGCTGACCTTGATCAGCGCCTGGCTTGCCCCCGGCTTCGGCACGGCGATGTTGCCTGGTCGGAGATAAGGCTCCATCGCCTCCAGCGCTGCAGCCGACGGCGCCCTGGCATAGCCGTCGCCGACAAGCAGAAGGGCCTTCATATCCGACGGAAGCGCCATGGCGGTCAGACCCTTTCCTGCGTGTATTTCTTGAGTTCCGTGCGCGCCACCTGCCGCCGGTGCACGGCGTCCGGCCCGTCGGCCAGGCGCAGCGTCCTCAGATGCGTCCAGGAGCGGGCGAGCGGCGTGTCCTGGCTGATGCCCTGCGCGCCGAACATCTGCACCGCCTCGTCGGTGACCTTGAGCGCGACGCGGGGCGCGATCACCTTGATCTGGCTGATCCAGGGTGCCGCGGCTCGCGCGTCGCCCTGATCGATCATCCAGGCTGCCTTGAGACAAAGCAGCCTCGCCATCTCGATCTCCATGCGGCACTCGGCGATGATGTCGAAATTGGCGCCGAGCTTGGCCAGCGACTGGCCGAAGGCCTCGCGCCGCACCGAGCGCTGGCAGAGCATCTCCAGCGCCATCTCGGCCTGGCCGATGGCGCGCATGCAATGATGGATGCGCCCCGGCCCCAGCCGCCCTTGCGCGATCTCGAAGCCCCTGCCCTCGCCAAGGATCAGGTTCGCCGCCGGCACCCGAACATTCTCGAACCTCAGATGCATATGACCGTGCGGCGCGTCGTCGTCGCCATAGACCTGCATGGCCCGGATCTTGGTGATGCCCTTGCTGTCCGCCGGTACCAGGATCATCGAATGCCGGCGATGCTGCGGCTCATCGTCCGAGCCGGTCCTGACCATGACGATGTAGATGGCGCAGCGCGGATCGCCCGCGCCCGACGCCCACCATTTCTCGCCGTTGAGCACATAGTCGTCGCCGCTTCGCTCGCAGCGCATCGAGATGTTGGTCGCATCCGAGGACGCGACATCCGGCTCGGTCATCAGATAGGCCGAGCGGATCCTGCCYTCGAGCAGCGGCTCCAGCCAGTCGCGCTTGTGCTCCTGCGAACCGTAGCGCTCCAGCACCTCCATGTTGCCGGTGTCGGGCGCCGAGCAGTTGAAGGTCTCCGCGCCGAGATGTGCCTTGCCCATCTCTTCCGCCAGATAGGCATATTCCACGGTGGTAAGGCCGTAGCCGCGCTTGGAACCGGTCAACCAGAAGTTCCACAGGCCGCGTTCGCGCGCCGTCTTCTTCAGTCCTTCGAGGATTTCGCTTTGCCGGGCCGTATAAGTCCAGCGGTCGCCGCCCTTGCCGACCTCGGCCAGAAACGCCTCGCTGAGCGGCGCGATCTCGTCGCGCACCATCGCCGCCACGCGCTGATGGATCGGCTTCAGCCGTTCGGTCATGCCGAGATTCATGTCCACCATCGGTACCGACCTTTCCTGAAACGCATCTTTACCCGTGGCAAGGATGACCGTACTTCGGCTAGCCTTGTCAACGCGAGTCCCAGCTTCGTCCGGGGCAAGCATGCGGAGGAACGCGATGAGCTATCTGGACAAGCTGTTCTCGGTCGCCGGCAAGACGGCGCTGGTGACGGGCGCGGCAACCGGCATCGGGCGCATGGTGGCGACGTCGCTTGTGCGCGGCGGCGCCACGGTGATGATCGCTTCCCGCAAGGGCGAGGACTGCGCGAGGGTCGCCAGCGAGTTGAACTCGCTCGGCGGCCCCGGCCATGCCGAGGGCTTTGCGGGCGACGTTTCCAGCGAGGCCGGCATCGCCGCGCTCGTCGCGGAAGTGAAAGCGCGCGCGCAACGGCTGCACATCCTCGTCAACAACGCCGGCGTATCCTGGGGCGCGCCGCTGGAGGAGTTTCCCTATCACGCCTGGGCCAGGGTGTTCGGCGTCAATGTGACCGCCGTCTTCCACCTGACGCGGGAGCTTCTGCCGCTGTTGGATGCCGCCGCGAGCGACGAGGACCCGGCCCGCGTGATCAATCTGGGCTCCGTGATGGGCAGCCAGCCGCTCGCCGACGACGCTTATTCCTACACAGCCTCGAAGGCCGCGGTGCATCACCTGACGCGAACGCTGGCGCTCGAATTCGCCGCCCGCCGCATCACGGTGAACGCCTTTGCGCCCGGCCCTTTCCAGAGCCGGATGACAGCATTTGCAACGGCGACCGAGGAGCAGGCGAAGCATGTCGGCAGCCACGTCCCGCTCGGCCGCATCGGCGTGCCGGATGACATCGCCGGCGCAACGCTTTATTTGTGCAGCCGTGCCGGCAGTTATGTCACCGGCGCCATCGTGCCGATCGACGGCGGCCAGTCGGTTCAGCACGGGATGACGTTGTTCAAGGAATGAAGGCGCTCGTTGTCCGGGCGGGGGTGCGGAGGAGATCAGCTTGGAACCGATCAGTCTCGATACGCTTCTGGCAAGCGTCGGCAAGGAAGTCGGCGTCTCGCCCTGGCGAACGGTGACGCAGCGTATGATCGACCAGTTCGCCGACGCCACCGACGACCACCAGTTCATCCATTGCGACCCGGAGCGCGCCAGGCAGGAGACGCCATTCGGCGGCACCATCGCGCATGGCTTCCTGTCGCTCTCCCTCCTGTCGGCGATGACCTTCGAGACCATGCCGCCGATCGAGAACACCAAGATGGGCGTCAATCATGGTTTTGACACGCTGCGCTTCCTGGCGCCGGTAAAGACCGGCTCGCGCATCCGCACCCATTTCGTGCTGGCCGACGTCAAGGTGAGGCCTTCCGGATGGGTGCAGACGGCGCATGACGTGACCATCGAGATCGAAGGATCGAAGAAACCGGCGCTGACCGCGCGCTGGCTGACCTTGACCTTGCTCGAGCGCCAGCCAGAGACCGTATGAGCGGCGACGCCAACGCGCTCGACAGGTCGGCGCTTGCGCCCTACCTCGAAGCGCACGTCCCCGGTTTTTCGGGGCTTACCGCGATCGAGAAATTCAAGTCGGGACAATCGAACCCGACCTATCTGCTCACCGCCGCCAGCGGCCGCTATGTGTTGCGCGCCAAGCCGCCGGGGCAGTTGCTGAAATCCGCCCACCAGGTCGACCGCGAATTCCGGGTCATGCGCGCGCTTGCCGACACGGCGGTGCCGGTGCCGCGCATGCTGCATCTTTCGGGCGAGGTAACGCCGATCGGCCGCATGTTCTACGTCATGGACTATCTCGACGGCCGTATCTTCTGGGACCCCTCCCTGCCCGACGCGTCCGCCAATAACGAACGCGCCGCGATCTACGACGCTATGAACGCCACGCTGGCCGCCCTGCACGACGTCGATGTCGTGGCCGTCGGCCTTGGCGATTTCGGCAAGCCGGGCAGCTATTTCGAGCGTCAGTTCGCCCGCTGGACCAGCCAGTACCGTGCGTCCGAGACCGAAACCATCGCAGACATAGACCGGCTGATCGCCTGGCTGGAGACGCACATGCCAGCCGATGACGGCCGTGTCTCGCTGGTGCATGGCGATTACCGGCTGGACAACATGATCTTCGCCAAGGAAGAGCCGCGGGTCATCGCCGTGCTCGACTGGGAGTTGTCGACACTCGGCCACCCCTTCGCCGATCTTGCCTACCAGTGCATGCAATGGCGGCTGCCGCATACATCCGGTTTTCGCGGGCTCGGCGGCATCGACCGCGCGGCGGTCGGCCTGCCTTCGGAGGAAGCCTATGTGGCTGCCTATTGCCGCCGGCGCGGGATCGACGGCATCGGCAATTGGACCTTCTTTCTCGCCTTCTCCTTCTTCCGGTTGGCGGCGATCTGCCAGGGCGTCTACCGCCGCGCGCTGGACGGCAACGCCTCCAATCCGGAAAAGGCAAAGACCTATGGCGAGGCGGTCAAGCTGCTCGCCGCGCTCGCGGTGGAGTTGGTCGGCAAGGACGCCTGAAATTGGGAGAACAGAGCCATGGGCCGTTTCGACGGAGCGACCGTGTTGATCACCGGTGCCACTGGCGGCCTCGGCAGCGGCGCGGCGAAGGCCTTTGCCGCGGAGGGCGCTCGGCTCGTTCTTTCCGATCTCGATGAGGCGGCGCTGCATGACTTCGCCGCGACCCTGAAAGCCGAAACCGCAATCCTCGCCGGCACCATCGCCGAGGAGAAACTCTCCGAGGACCTGGTGAAGCTTGCCGTCGCAAAATTCGGCCGGCTCGACATCGCGGTCAACAATGCCGGCATCGTGCACTCTTTCGTGCGCCTGCCGCAGGTGACGTCGGAAGAGGCGCGCCGGGTGCTGGAGGTCGACCTCCTCGGCGTCTTCTACGCCATGAAGCACCAGATCCTTCAGATGGAGCGGCAGTACAAGGAGCACGGCAAAGGCGGCGTCATCGTCAATGTCGCTTCGGTCGCGGGTCTGTCCGGCGCGCCCAAGCTTTCGGTCTATGCCGCGGCCAAGCACGGCGTCGTCGGGCTGACGCGCTCGGCGGCGGCCGAATACGCCACCAAGGGCGTACGCATCAACGCCTTGTGCCCGGCGCATACCAGGACGGCGATGGTGGACGGCTTCGTCCGCTCCTCCGGCGCGGCGGAGGTGGACGCGCTGGCGGAGCTTACGCGCGGCGTGCCGATGAAGCGCGTCGGCGAAGTGGACGAGATCACGACCGGCATCCTGTTTCTCGCCGATCCCGCCAACTCGTTCATGACCGGGCACGCGCTCGCGCTCGACGGCGGCATCGGCGCTCTCTAGGGCGATGCCGGGAGGCTGTAAGCAATCACCGGCCGGAACATCATTAAAACAAAGAGTTAGAGCGGACGTTGGGGAACCGGTCGGCACCCTTGTCCGTTATCGTACAGCGTATATAATTTGGTAAGGCAACCAACCACAAAAGGCAGGCGGGCATTGACGCTGAGCGTTCAGAAACGCCGCGAAAAGCAGAGAGCAGAGCTTCGTTCCGAACTGGTCGACGCGGCCCACAAGCTCGTCCAGGAGGAGGGCTACGAAGGCCTCACCATCCGCAAGCTCGCCAAGCGGGTCGGCTACGCGCCGATGTCGGTCTATTCCTACTTCGCCGACAAGCAGGACATCCTGCTAGCGCTCGCCGAGGATGCCTTCGAGACGCTTGCCCGGCGTATCGAGGGGCACCCTCACGAAGACCCCGTCGAAGCGTTGCGGGCTGTCCTTGTCGAGTACGCCGCCTTCGGGCTGGAAAATCCCAATGAATATCGCACTGTGTTCATGACCGAGAAACGCAAGCCGCCGAGTTTCGACACCGCGGAAGACAACCCGGCGATGAGGGCGCTGATCCAGCGGGTCGAGGCCTGCGTTGCTGCCGGCAGGCTCAAGGGCGATGCGCGCGCTATCGCCACCATGTTGTGGGCGGTCGGACATGGCGCCGTTTCCTTGCTGCTCACCTTCCCGTTTTATCCGTTCGGCGACCAGCAGACCTTTGTCACCCGTGTTGGCGAAATGATGCTTGAAGCCATAGCCGAGCACGAAATTGCCCCATTCGGCGATGGGCGAGCCAACTGCCAAGGCAGTTGATCCTCTTCGAGAAGCTGCGACCGGCTCTTCTCGGCCGCCTTCCGGCCCGCTGGTGCGATGGACCCGCGGCGGCGAATTCCTGCGTTCAAGAAAAATTGTCGTACATGTACAAAATCTCTCTTGCGTTCAGCATCCGTTAACCGTATATGTACGCAGTATCGTACATGTACGAAGATGGATTGGAGACGGAAGATGAAAAAGACGATTCTCGCTATCGCAGCTGTGTTGGCTTTCTCAGGCGCCGCCTTTGCTGGCGCGAACCAGCCAACCAAGCATGCCCCTGCGGCTTGCGCCCAGACCAATACCAATGTGGTGCTCGACTGCGCCGCGACGGGCTCGCTGGACAAGGCCGACGCCAACAAGACGCGGACGACCAACGGCAAGGGCCCGCGGCTCGGCATCGACGTCAATCCGTGGTTTGTGCCCGGCGCTCTTTAAGCGCTGCAGAGTTCAAAAAACGAAAACGGGCGGCTTGGGCCGCCCGTTTTCGTTTGAAGTCCGCTAGTTCGGAAGCAATCCGCCAGACCGGCTATTTCTTGCGTGGCTTCCTGCCCGGTACGGTCTTGGCCTTGCCAGGTTTGGCAGGACCGCCGGGAATGGCCGTACCGGTGATCGACACCGGATCGCTCGCCGGGAACGTGTCCTCGAGGCCTTCCTCGAGCTCCTCGTCCTCGACCTTGCGATGCCTTTCCTGCTCCAGAGAGCGGACGGCCGCCGTCTTCCTCGGCGGCTTGGGCGCGGATTTGGATGGCATCGGGTTCCTCCTTGCGTGTCGCAGGAACGGAAGAGAACCGGCGATGGTTCCTGCCGCCCCTTTAAAACGGCGGCAGGCAGGTTTAGTTCGCCGCGTCGCCCGCCGCTTCCGACAGCAAAGTAAAGACATAGTCCGAGAAGGAACGCCAGCACTCCACCCGGAAGGTGTCTGCTGCGGTGCGCAACAGCACGATCTCGGCCTTGCCGAGGATGGTGCGCGAGGCTGCTCCGACCGGGAATGCCTCCAGCGACAAATCCTGCGGGCAGCCCGAATTCACCGTCGCCGCAGCTGCCGGGCCGATAACCGAGATCGCGACATTGCGATGCGAAATGCCGACCGCCGAATGAAGCGCCGTGACCTTGGCGCAATCGGCCAGCGGATCGTTGCCTGCTTCGTCGATGACCAGCCACTCGTCCGGTCCGAGCCACAATGCCGTGCGCCCGCCCTTGATGACGGAGGTTTTCGGCTTCTCGGGCAGCGTCACGCCGAGCGCCTTGGAAAGCTCGGCGAGCGAAGCCTGCGGCGCGCGCAGCGAAACCCGCTCGGCCGGCGGCAGCATTTCGACCTTGACCGCCGGAGCCGACAGCGTGCGGCCGGCAAGTGCCGGGCGCCGGTCGACCGAAGGCGAAGCCGAGGCGGTTGTCTTGGCGGCAGCCTTAGCCATTGAGGCGCTCTCCCTTCTCGTCGACGAACACCATGCCGGTGACTTCCACCTCGATCGTGCCGTTCGGCATCGGCACGTAGAGCGTCTGCCCCATGCGGTCGCGGCCGCCGGCGACCAGCGCCAGCGCGATCGAGCGGTCGCAATTCTCCGACCAGTAGCTGGACGTGACATGGCCGATCATCTTCATCGGGATGGGCTGCTTCGGATCGTSGACGATCTGCGCGCCCTCCTCCAGCACGACCTTGGGATCCTTGGTCTTGAGGCCGACGAGTTGCTTGCGCCCCTTGGCGACGAGATCAGGCCGGGTCAAGCCGCGAATGCCGACGAAGTCAGTCTTCTTCTTGCCCACCGCCCAGTCGAGCCCGGCATCGTTCGGCGTCACCGTGCCGTCGGTATCCTGGCCGACGATGATATAGCCCTTCTCGGCGCGCAGCACGTGCATCGCCTCGGTGCCATAGGCGGTAGCGCCGTGCTTCTGGCCCTCGGCCCACAGCGCTTCCCATACCGCCTCGCCAAAGTCGGCCGGCACGTTGACCTCGAAGCCACGCTCGCCGGTGAACGACATGCGGAACAGCCTGGTCGGCACGCCGCAGATCTTGCCCTCGCGCACCGACATATGCGGCATCGCTTCGTCCGACATGTCGATGCCTTCGACCAGCGGCGCGATGATGTCGCGCGACTTCGGCCCCTGCACGGCGATCACCGCCCACTGCTCGGTGATCGAGGTCAGCCAGACATTGAGATGCGGGAACTCGGTCTGGAGGTAATCCTCCATGTGGTTCATGACGCGGGGCGCGCCGCCGGTCGTCGTCGTCACATGGAAGCGGTCCGGCGCCAACCTGCCGACGACGCCGTCGTCATAGATGAAGCCGTCCTCGCGCAGCATGATGCCATAGCGGCAGCGGCCGGTCTCCAGCTTCTCCCACGGGTTGG
>BFBZ01000850.1_pt1 | contig 23974 bp, 21 predicted proteins | sample 1888401 | NCBI WGS metagenome assembly BFBZ01 (sample SAMD00112614, study PRJDB3348) | symbiont metagenome | host: Chara braunii
GTTCATTACCAGTTGCGCGCGGTCGGGGCGACCGACCGGCGTGCCGCCGCAATGATCCAGGACAAGACCTTCGCCGCCACATTGCTCAGCCCGAGCTATGCCGACCTTGCCGAGCGCGGCGGCCTGAAGCGCCTCGGTGCGGTGTCGCGCTGGATCGGCCCCTACCAGGGCATCGGCGTCTTCGCGCTCCGACGTTTCGCCACGGCCGAGCGGGCGAAGCTCGTCGCCTATCTCAGGGGGCTTATTGCGGGGTTCGCCTGGACCTTCGATCCGGCCAACCGGGCGGCGGCCATCGCACTGCTGGTCGACAGGCTGAACATGGATCCGGCGACGGCCGCGGCGGGCTACGCCTCCGTGGTCGATCCGATCACCGGGCTGTTTCGCGAGATCGACGTCAATGCCGAGGGTATGGCGACCGTGCTGGCCCTGCGGGCCGAGCTCGAGGGCGGCTGGAACGGCGTGCCGCCGCCGGCCGCGCGTTATATCGACGGCAGTTTCCTTGCCGAGGCGCGCGCCGGGGGCAGGCGGTGAGCGAGACCCTGTCGCTGGCGGTGAACGGCCAGGCGGTGGCGCTCGACGCCGATGATCCGCTGACGTTGATCGAATTGCTGCGCGACCGCCTCGGCCTGAAGGCGACCCGGCTCGGCTGTGGCCTGGAGCAATGCGGTGCCTGCATGGTGCTGGTCGATGACAAACCGGTGCATTCCTGCGGCCGCGAGGCCCGGGCCTTCGCCGGTCGTGCGGTGACATCGGCCGAGGGGCTCTCGGTCGGCGGCCGGCATCCGCTGCAGCAGGCGCTGATCGACGAGCAGGCCGGTCAATGCGGCTTCTGCCTTTCCGGCATCCTGATCTCGGGCATCGCCTTGCTCGCCGCCAATCCGGCGCCGTCACGCGCCGAGATTGCCGCGGCCCTCGACGCCCATCTCTGCCGTTGCGGCGCGCATAACCGCATCATCGCGGCGGTCGAGCGCGCTGCCGTCGTGCTCGGTGCGGGGGCCATCGATCATGCTGGATAAGCTGCCGCCGAGTTTGGCCGACAATCCGCGCCTCGATCGCTGGATCCGCTTCGCCGGCCGGGACGTGATCATCGCCACCGGCAAGGTCGAGCTGGGGCAGGGGGTGTTGACCGCGCTCGCCCAGATCGCCGCCGAAGAACTCGACGTCGCGCCGGCGCGGATCGCCATGGTCTCGGGTGATACCGAGCAGGGGCCGAACGAGGGCTATACCGCCGGCAGCCAGTCGGTCGAGGCCTCCGGCGGTGCCATCCGGCTGGTCGCCGCCGAGGCGCGCGCCTTGCTGACCGGCGTCGCCGCCGATCGCCTGGGCGCGGTCCCCGCCGACCTCGCGGTCGAGGACGGCGTCTTCAGCCGCGACGGCCGGCCGACCAATCTGGATTACTGGTCGCTCGCCGGCGACATCGACTGGACGCGCGGCGCCACGGGCGCGGCGGCAGTCAAGCAATCCCGGGATTATCGCCTGGTCGGGCAAAGCCTGCCGCGGGTCGACCTCGAGGCCAAGGTCACCGCCGCGCCGTTCATCCAGGATATCGCCGAGCCGGGCATGCTGTTCGGCTGGGTGATGCGGCCACCCCGGCGCGGCGCCAGGCTTGCGGGTTTCGACCCGGCGAGGCTCGGCCAGCTCGGCGATGGCGTCGTCTGCCACCGGAACGGTGATGTGCTGGCCGTGACCGCCGGTGACGCGCGCCATCTCGGCCTCGCCCGGGATATCCTGCGCGCCCATGCCATATGGACCGGCGGCGCCGCGGTTCCCGACGACGCCGGTTCGCCGGACTGGCTGATGGCGCAGGCCGTCGCTGACCGCGTGATCGACACCGGCACGCTGAAGAAGGGTGTCGGCGCGCCGATCGCCGCGACTTTCTCCCGGCCGTTTCTCGCCCATGGCTCGATCGGGCTGTCCTGCGGACTTGCCCGTTTCGAACGGGGCCGGCTGACCGTCTTCAGCCATTCGCAGGGCGTCTTCCCGCTGCGCGGTGCCATCGCGCGGGCGTTCGGGCTCGACCCGGCCAATGTCTCGATCATCCATCGCCAGGGCGCCGGCTGTTACGGCCACAACGGTGCCGACGATGCCGCCGCCGATGCCGCCTTCCTGGCACTGCGCCATCCTGGCCGGCTCGTCCGGGTCGAATGGACCCGCGACGACGAGCTCGGCTTTTCGCCGGTTGGCGCGGCCATGGCAGTGCGGCTCGAGGCGAGCCTCGATGCCGCGGGCCGGCCGGCCGGCTGGACCACCGAGATCTGGAGCCCGCCCCATGCCGCCCGCCCCGGCGGCAATGGCAATGTCAACCTGCAGGTCGCCGAGGCTTTGGCCGATCCGCCGGCCGCGGGACCGGCCGCCGATGTGCCCGACGCCGCCGGCGGCGGCGGCATCCGCAATGCCGTGGTCCCCTATGCCGTGCCGGGCCAGCGCATCATACATCACCTGATCACCGGCCAGCCGGTGCGCGCCTCGTCGCTGCGCACGCTCGGTGCTTTCGCCAATGTCTTCGCGATCGAGGTTTTTCTCGACGAACTGGCCGAGGCCGCCGGTTGCGATCCGGTCGCCTACCGCCTGGAGCTGCTGGCCGATCCGCGCGCCCGCGCCGTGGTCGGGGCCGCCGCCAAGGCTGCCGGTTGGCGTGTGGGCGCCGAGATCGGCACCGGCCGGGCCCAGGGCATCGGTTTCTCCCGCTACAAGAACCGCGCCGCCTATTGCGCCGTGGTGACCGAGGTCGAGATAGGCGAGGAGGTCAGGCTGACCGGCATCTGGTCGGCGGTCGACGCCGGTCTCGTCATCAATCCCGATGGGGTGAGGAACCAGATCGAGGGCGGCATCCTGCAAGGCGCGAGCTGGACCCTGAAGGAGCAGGTGCGCTTCGCCGAAGGCGTGAATGCCAGCCGCACCTGGGACGACTATCCGATCCTGCGCTTTTCCGAGGTTCCGCCTGTCGCGATCGAGCTCCTGAACGTCACGGCCGACCGGCCGCTCGGCGTCGGCGAGGCTTCGCAGGGTCCGGTGGCCGCCGCCATCGGCAATGCGGTGGCGCGCGCGCTCGGCAGCCGCATCCGCCATCTGCCGCTCAGCCGCGAGCGGATCATGCAGGCCCTGCTCGCGGATTAGGAGATGTCCGCGCGCCGCTTGCGCATCAACCCTCGCCCGCGTCTTCGCGGGAGAGGCGGCCTCGGCAGAAGCGATTGCTTCTGCCTGACGGAAGCGGCCGGGTGAGGGGGCAGCGTCAATGCATGACCTGCAATCCCGCCGGCAATCGATAGGCCGGCCCGCTTCAAACCATCACCCGGCGCCTGACGGCGCGCGCCTTCCCGCAAGTGGACGCGGGTTCATATGCGTCACCCTCAACCGTACGCGACGGGGCTCATCGCCTCCTCCTCACGCCTCCGGCCCCGCATATTTGCCTGCGGTCGCCGGGAACATGGTCTTGATGATCTTCATGCGGCTGACATCGACGGTCGCGTCCATGTGCAGGAAGATCGCCGCGTCGCGGAACAGCTTCTCGATGCCGAATTCCAGCATGGCGCCATTGCCGCCATGCAATTCCAGCGCGTGCTGGGCGACCTTCATGATCTCCTCGGAAGCATAGACCTTGGCCATGTTGCACAGCGCATCCATGTCCGGATGCGCCTCGTCGACCGCCTTCGACGCGCGCTCGACCAGCGAGCGGACCGCCTCGATACGGGTCGCCATGTCGGCGAGACGTAGCGCCACCGCCTGGTGCTTGATCAGGATGCGGCCGCCCTGGACATAGTTCTGCACATAGTCGGCGGTGCGCTCGAAACAGGCGACGCCGACACCGAGGTTCTTGGCGGCCTGGATGATCTTGCCGGCGCGGAAATAGACCCCCGCCTTGCCCAGCGCCTCGCTTTCCACCAGCAGGTGGTCGGCCGGCAGACGGCAATCTTCGAAGACGATCTCGCCATTGTTCATGAACCGGCAGCCGAGCGTCTCATTGCACTTGGTCACCGTCAGGCCGGGCGTGTCGCGCGGCACGAGGAAGCTCGACGTGCCTTGCAGCATGCCGACCCTCGGATTGGTATTGGCATAGACGACGTAGAGGCTGGCGTCATAGCCGTTGGAGATGAACTGCTTGTGGCCGTTGATCACCCAGTGGTCGCCGTCGCGCACCGCCTTGGTGTGCATCGCCGCCTCCGGCACGTTGTAGGGCAGCCAACGATCGGAGGCGCCGCGCGGCTCCGTCAGGCAATGGGCCAGCAGGAATTGCGGGTCGTCGAGGAGGCGCGGGAACCAGGTCGCCTGCAGATGCGCGGGTGCGAATTCGCGCAGCAGGATCGATACCTTCCAGTTCTGCACCAGCTTGTCGGCGAGGCCGGAATCACCGCGGGCGATCTCCTCCGCGATCAGCGCGAAGGTCCTCACCTCGGTATCGCGGTCGAGCTCGATGCCGCCCTGGGCCTCGGGCACGCCGAGGGTGCGGATGCCGATCCGGTCGGCGCCTTCTAGGATTTCCGGCGGCAGCCGTCCGGCCGGGCTCATGTCCCATTCGCGCTTCCAGTTGGCGCGAATGAACGGCGTGACGATATCGTCCACGAAGGAACGGCAGAGCTCTGCCGCATCAGCCGCTGGTCTTCCGAAAGCGACGTGTCGTGTGCGTGGATCATGGCGTTGTCCTGCCTGGTCGGAGCGCCGTTTTTGGCGGCTCTTCTGGGCAGGAAGCCTAGTCGCGGTGGGTTGAGCCGATAGGCGCTTTCGTCCCGATCTGGTGGACAATCGTCCAGTTCTGCAGGGGAAAGTGCCTACCGTCTTCACCCGATCGGCAGGCTCAACCCCGCTTCTGTCATGACCCGGGCGGTGGCGGCCGTGAGTTCGCGCTTGCGCGCCTGCAGCACCTCTTTCGGGAAAGTCAGCCGGCCACCGCGCTTGCGGGCGACGCCGTCGATATAGACGCTGTCGACGTGGCCGCCGCTGGCATAGCCGACAATGCTGACGACCGGGTCGAACACCGGGAACAGGTCGAGATCGCCAGTGTCGAGCAGCACCAGGTCGGCCTTCTTGCCAGGCGTCAGCGAACCGATGCGCTGGTCGAGCCGCATCACCTTGGCGCCGCCCATGGTCGCCCAGTAGAGCACCTCGCGCGCCTTCACCGCGATCTCGCCGAGCTGCTTGCCGGCCGCGGCGCGGGCGATGTTGGTGTAGTGGCGGTAGTGCATCCAGGTCGATCGCATCTCGCCGAACATGTCCCCGGAACACAGCGGCTCGGTGTCGATGCCGAGCGAAATCACCGCGCCGCGATCGCGCGCCCGCACGGTGAGCGGCGGATCGGCTTTCGCCTGCAGTTCCAGCATGACGGTGGGGGTCACCGTCACGCCGTGGTCCAGGATGAAATGGAGATCGTTATCGGAGAGGGCGTTGCCGTGGCAGATGTTGTGGTCGGGGCCGAGCAGGCCGGCGGCGGCGAGCGCCGGCCAGCCGTTTTCCTGCACGCGCTGGCCGCTCGGATAGGACACGTGGCAGGTCGAGACGAGGCCGAATTCACGCGCAAGCCGATAATCGGCTAGGCAGACCTCGGCGGTCGAGATCTCCGGCCCGAGAATGGCCATGGCGAGCGTCACCAGGCGGTCGTCGCTGGCAAGCCGGCCCCGGCGCAGCGCTTCGACCCGCTCGCGCGGATGCGGGATTTCCGAGTGGTGCTTTTCGCCCGCCGCCTGCACCGGCTTGGCGGTGCCGTGGCCGAACAGGGCACGGATACCGCTCTCCTCCAGTGCGTCCACCGCCCGCTCGGCCATCGGCAGGTCGCGCAGGATATGGCACCAGTCGAACAGCGTTGTGACCCCGTTGTCGATCTGGTTGAGCGCGCCGACGAGATTGCCGAGATAGGTGTCCTCGGCGGTGTAGCGCATGGCCATGTTGCCGTGGACATGGCGGTGATAGGCGCCGGCCGGCCATTCGGCGCCGATGCCGCGCAGGCCCGCCTGCCAGGTGTGCATATGGGCGTTGACCAGGCCGGGCATGACGATCATGTCGGTGGCGTCGACCACCTCGTCGGCGCTGGCGCCGAGCGAACGGCCGACCGCGACGATCTTGTCGCCCTCGATCAGCACCTCGCCACGCTCGATATCGCCGATGGTCTCGTCCATCGTCACGACCCATCCGCTGCGGAACAATGTCTTTTTCATCGTGCTGCCATCCATGCTGATCGGGGCTCGGCCAAGGATCAAATAAAGGGGTTCTTGTCGTCCAGGCGCTTGCGCGCTTCCTCGGCGATGTCGAGTTCGAAGACCTCGGCCGCCGAGGGCACTTTCGGGATCATCCCGGCCCGGTGCCAGAAGGTCGCCTGTTCCATCACCGAATCCAGGTTGGGCATGCCGTCGGGCGCATAGCCGGACCAGCGCGGCCGCGACGCCTCGATGATCTCGGGCGGCAGGCCGGTCGCTTCGGCCAGGATCTTGATGATCGCCGGATTGCCGTCGCGGGCGGCTTGCATGAAGTCCTGCGCCGCCTGCCGCTGCACCATGGCGAAACGCACAAGGGCCGAGCGGCGGCGGGCACGCGCCTCGCCGCTTGCCGCCCACAGCGCGATCTGGGTGTCGGGCGCGGCTTCATCGCCCCAGAACAGGATCTTGCCGAGGCCGCGCTTCTCGGCGGCAAAGCACATGGGCACCGGCAGATTGGTGATGCCGATGCGGTTGGCGCCCAGCATTTGCGGCGAGATATTGCTGGCGACGCCCCATTGCCATTCGACGTCTTCGGGCTTGAGGCCGCCCTTCGCCAGGGCCTTGGAATAGAGGAACTGCGAGATCGAGCCGCGCACGCTGATGCCGATGGTCGAGCCCTTGGCCTTGGCGATCTCGGCGATGCCGGTCAGGCCCTTGGCGTGCAACTCGTTGCTGACCATGAAGCATTGCGAGCCGACGCCCGGCCGTTCCCGGCTGCCGCCGGTGAACAGGCGGAACGGCGCGCCCTTGGCGAGCGTATTGAACAGGCCCGCCGAGCAGGTCGATATGGTGATGTCGAGTTCGCCGGCGGTCAGGATCGGAATGGCCAGCCCGCCATCGGCGAAGCTCTTCATCTCGACCTTGAGATTGACCTTGTCGAAATAGCCGCGGGCCAGCGCGATGAAGGTCGGGCCGGCGGAAATATAGGGCACCGAGCCGACGCGCAGCGTCTCCGGCGCCATGAAGTCCTGGGCGTGGATGCTCGGCGCGCCCACCGGCGCGAACGCGGCGAGCCCGGCAGCCACCGCCTGCCGTCGTGTCAGTCGCATGCCGCTCATTTCGTCTCTCCCCCGCGATCGGGCCGCGATCTTCGCCGCTGTTCCGCTTCGCCAGCACGACGATCGCCATTGTCGATCGCCGGCGTGCAATCGATTGCACATTTGCGTCCAGCGCGGCCGGAGTCAAGCCCCGCCCGAGGGTGCCGCGATCTCGCCCGGTCGCCGTACCGTCCTGCCGCACTCCATGCCGTCGCGGCCAGCCTTCTTCACCCGGAATTCACGCGGCGTCAGCCCGGTCTGTTTCTTGAACGCTCTGAGAAAATACTTTTCGTCGTGATAGCCGACCTCGTGGGCGATCCGTCCCACCGGTTCGTCGGTGAGGGCCAGGCGCTCGCAGGCGTCCTCGATCCGCATCTCCGCGACCAGGGTCTGGAAGGTCTTGCCGGTATGGCTGCGGATCAGCGCGCACAGACGGCTGCGTGACAGGCGGGTGGCGGCCGCCGCGCGCGCCAGGCTGGTCGGCGTGGCATAGCTCTCGCCGATATAGTCGGCGATCCGGCGCATATGGTCGCCGTCGCGGCCAGGCGCCGGCAGGCCGTCGGCGAGATCCAGGAAATCCTGCTCGTGGTCCTGGCAGACGCCGGCCAGAAGCAGCGACAGCTCGGCGCGGATGACCGCTTCGGAACAGAACCTCGGGCCGTCATGCGCGGCCCTGATGGCGGTGAGGCTTCGCTCCAGCCGCGCCCGGGCCGTGCTGTCGAGGCCCAGTTCGACATGGTTCTGCCAGACGAAAGGATAGAGCTCTGGCGCGATACGCGCGAGCTCTGCGGCCGGATAGGATGTGGTCAGGTCCGGGCGCAGGAAATCAAGGTCGAAATAGACCACGATGCAGCGGGTCGAGCGGTCGAAGCGCACCTGATGCGGCACCATCGGGCCGATGAAATAGATAGAACCGGCCTGGGGGCGGTCGGTGGTCAGGCCGATCTTGATCGTCGGCGCGGCTGTCCGGAAATACATGATCTGGAAATAGTCGTGCTTGTGCACGGGGTATAAGCCCCGGATGTGGTTCGATTCCCTGATGTGGAAGCGCGGCCGGTCGGCGCGCTCGCGGGCATAGGACCGCACGGGAACAGCAGCGCTCCATTGCTGGGCACGCCGGTCCGGGCTGTAGCGCGGCTTTCCGGTCGTCATGGTCGCGGGCCTGGTCAATGGTTGTCGATGGGGCCGGAATGCCCGTCATGCCGGGCCGAGAATCCGGCCACGGGACCCGGCGACCATGGCCTTGGCGCGGGACGCGTCGAACCCTCGCAAGGCGCCGCCGCGCACGCGGATCTCGCCGTCGACCATGACCGTGTCGATGTCGCGCGGGCTCGTCTGCAGCAAGAGATGGGCGCAGGCATCGGCCGCGACCGAGCCACCGAACGGGCCCTTGCGCACCAGCAGGATATCGGCGCGCTTGCCCGGCGTCAGGCTGCCGATGCGGTCGTCCATGCCGAGCACCCGGGCGGCCGTGATGGTGGCGATGCGGATCAGGTCGCGCGGCTTCAACAGCGGCATGCCGGGCCCGACCGGCGGCCGCCGGCCGGTGACCGAACCGGAGGCGCGCGCCATGGCGCCGTCGATGAAGCCCTGGACGTTAAACATCACGCGGAGCTGGCCGATCGGATCGGAGGCGACGTGGCACGGCACATCGCAGCCGAACACGACGTCGACGCCGCGGTCCATGGCGCGCCGGACCACATCTGCCGGCGTGCCCTGGACATCGGCCGAGGGCGTGAAGCAGATCGGCATGCCCACCTCGGCCATCAGCTCCAGTTCGCCATTGGTCAGGGCATTGCCATGGATCACTATCAGGTCGGGGCCGATCAGCCCGCGCCTGGCGAGCTCGGCAACCGCGTCGGGCTGATGGACATGGATGCAGCTCGGCGCGCCGAGCCCGCGAGCGAAGGCAAGCTGCGCCTCCAGGCCCGGCGCGCCGAGCGACTCCACGCCGAAATTGACCGTGGTCAGGCCGGCGGGATCGTGGAAACGCTGATGGGTGAGGCGCGCATCGGCGAAACGTTCCTCGGCGCTGGCGAAGCCGTCCGGCTGGGCGCTCAAGAAGGAATAGGAGAAGACGTGACGGATACCGGTTTCCTTGAGCGCCCGGATCGACGCCTCGGCATAACCGGGGCCGCGGACGTTGTGGCAATAATCGACCACTGTGGTGGTTCCGTAGGACAGCATTTCGAAACCGCCGAGCCAGGCGGCGTTGAAATTGTCCTCAGGCTGGAATTTGGACCGGAGCGGCAGGAACTGGCTGAAATAGCTGCCCGGCCAGAGGTCTGGCACGAAGCCGCGCAGCACCGTCTGCCACAGGCAGTTATGGGCATCGATGATGCCGGGCAGCGCGATCATGTCGGCCGCGTCGATGGTCTCGCCACCGCCGCCGTCGAGCGAGGGGCCGACCGCGCGGATTGCGCCGTCCTCGACCAGGATGTCGGCCTCGGCGAAGTCGCCGATCGCTTCGTCCATGGTCACCACCTGGGCACCCTTGATCAGCAGCCGCTCAGCCATTTTTCGTCTCCATCATGCGTTCCGACTACGGCATAGTGCCACGCAATCGATTGCATGCGAAGGTTAGCGGCCTCTTCCCGCACCTGTCCAGGGGTATGGAGCGGCTTTCGGCGGCCAGCCGCTCCTCAGCCGGCGACGGCGACCCCGTTCGGCGACAGCACCCGGGCGCGCGGCATGGCCCGGGCATGGCTGCCGGTCGGCGTCTCGGAAAAGCTCGCGGCGAGATCGGCGGCATCCAGCAGCTTGCCGAGATCGATGCCGGTCGGGACACCCATGCGGGCGAACAGATAAGCGAGGTCTTCGGTGGCGATATTGCCGGTCGCGCCCGGGGCGAAGGGGCAGCCGCCGATGCCAGCTGCCGAACTGTCGAAACAGGCGACGCCGGCCTCGAAGGCGGCGAGCACATTGGCGATGCCGAAGCCGGCGGTATCGTGCCCGTGGAAGGCCCAGCTGGCCGCGCTGCCGAACTCGGTGATGCAGCGGCGGGCGACGCGACCGACATGGCCGGGCAAGGCCATGCCGGTGGTGTCGCTGAGCGCGAATTCGAGCCCGTCACGCAGGCGGGCGATCTTGTGGATGGTGCGCAGCACCTGGTCTTCTTCCATCACGCCGTCGAACGGGCAGTGGAAGGTGGTCGCCAGTCCGACGCGGATATGCAGGCGCCGGTGCGGATCGATCTCCTCCAGCGTCAGCCGGAAGTCCTCGATGGAGGCCTCCACTGGCCGGCGGACATTGCTCATGTTGTGAGCTTCCGACATGGAGATGACGAAGATCAGCTCGGTCAGGCCGGCGGCCACCGCGCGCTGGGCGCCCTTGCTGTTCGGCACCAGCGCCATGGCGCGCAGGCCGGGCAGTGGACCGAGGCCGGCCACCACCTCATCCATGTCGCGCATTTGTGGAATGGCCTTGGGGCTGACAAAGGAGCCGATCTCCATCCGCCGGATGCCGGCATCGGCCAGGCGCCGGATGAAATCGATCTTGGCGGCGGTCGGCACCAGGCCGCTGATGTTCTGCAGGCCGTCACGCGGCCCGACTTCGACGATCTCCACCTTGTCCATCGCGTGCTCCCGGTGCCTTCGCGCCGCGTTCGGGCGGCGTCTGTTGTTCGGGAGAATGAGTAAAGGCCGCGCTCGGCCGCGACCATTATCGATTGGGAACGCCGCCCTTCGCGACTCGACAAGGCGGGAAGGGGCGAGTGGCGAATAGCGAGTGGGGGCGGCGAGCGCCGCGCATGAACCCTCGCCCGCGTCTTCGTGGGAGACGGTGGGTCCGCATAGCGAGTGCGAACGCATATCGCGTGCGCTCGATGCTATGCAACTGACGCTGCCACCCTCTCCCACGAAGACGCGCAAGGGTTTGCGCGCACCACGGGTTTCGCTTCATCCCTATTCGCTATTCGCTATTCGCTATTCGCTATTCGCCTGCTGCCGCAGATGTTTCAGCATCAGCCGGGCCGAGGCGGTCAGCCTCGCCTCGTCGCGCACGCAGATCAGCAGCTTGCGGCGCGCCCAGCCGTCGACCAGCCGGACGCTGCGCACATGCGGGTTGCCGCCGTAGATCGCGGCGATCCCCGCCGGCACGATGGTGATGCCGAAGCCGACCTCGACCATGCGCACGGCGGCGGTGAAGGTGACCACCTCGATGCGCGGGCTGAGCTCGATGCCTTCGGCCGCCGCCGACCGTTCGACCAGGATCTGCAGCGAGCTGCCGGTCTCCAGGCTGATGAAATCGTCATGGCTGAGGTCCGACAGCCGAACCTCGCCGCGACCGGCCAGGGGATGGCTCGCCGGCAGCAGCACGTCGAGCTGGTCCTCCTTATAGGCGATCAGTTGCAAGCCGTCGGGAACCTGGGTGTTGTCGGCGAAGATGCCGATATCGGCGATGCCGTCGAGCATCGACTGCAATACGTTGGGACTGGTCTCCTCGCGCAGTACGACGCGGATCTCGGGATAGGCCGTGCGGAACGCCGCGAGCTCCTGGGGCAAATGCTGGACCGCCGCCGATTGATGCGCGTGAATACGCACCTGGCCGCGTTCGCCCGTGGTGAAGGCGCTGAGATCGGCGCTCATCTGGTTGACGTTCTCGAACAGCCGGCTGGCGTGGGCCGCCAGGGTCTCGCCGGCCGGCGTCGCGGTCATGCCGCGGGCGTGCCGGTAGAACAGCGGCGCGCCGACTTCCGCCTCCAGGTCCTGGATGCGCTTGCTGATCGCCGACGGCGCGATGTGCTCGCGCTCCGCCGCCTTGGTGATGTTGCCCAGGCGATGCACCGCCAGGAACATGCGCAGCGTGGTGAGGTCGGCTCGCATCACCATCTGATGTCGCTCTCCTTGCCCGTCATCCGCCGGCGCCGCGCCGGGCTTCACCGGAGGAGAAGGGTGGCATTCCCATTTGAGACTCCTCGCCATCGTCACGTCAGCTAGGCTCTGCACCAAGGCCGCGTCCGTCGGCCACAAGCACCACAAAGCGCGGCCGGCGGCAAGCTGGTCGGATATCGGGATCGAAGCGTCTGGGTGAGGAGAATCGATGTTTTCAATCGATTTGAAGGATGTCGAGTTCGTCGGAGACGATCTCGCGCGTGCTGAATGCGTGCTCTCGACCCAGTCAGGCGATTTGTTCATGCCTGACAAGCGTGGCGGTATCAGCATCCTGCGCGCCGATGGCCGCAGCGAGCTGGTGCTCGGCCGCAACGCGCCGACAGGCTTCATGCCGAACGGCATCGCGCTCTTGGCCGACCGCAGCTTCCTGATCGCCGATCTCGGCCCCGAAGGCGGCGTCTGGCACATGGCGCCCGACGGCACGCTGACGCCCAGGCTGATGGAGATCGACGGCCGGCACCTGGAGCCGACCAATTTCGTCGGCATCGACGCCAAGGGCCGGACCTGGGTCAGCGTCTCGACCCGGCTGATCCCGCGCGAAGGCTCGATGCGCAAGGGCCATGCCGACGGCTATATCATTCTGATCGACGAGCGCGGCGCGCGCGTCGTCGCCGAAGGCATCGGTTTCACCAACGAGGCGATCGTCGATCCCTCCGGCCGCTGGCTTTATGTCAACGAAACCATAGCCCGCTGCACCAGCCGTTTCGAGATCCGGTCGGACGGTTCGCTCGGTCCAAAGGAGGTGTTCGCGCAATATGGCGCCGGCACCTTCCCTGACGGCTTCGCCTTCGACGCCGAGGGTGCTGTCTGGATCGTCAGCGTGGTCAGCAATCGCGTCATCCGCGCGACATCGGACGGCCGGCAGGAGCTGATCCTGGAAGATGCCGATCCGGCCGGGCTGGAGGCCGCCGAGGCTGCCTTCCAGAACGACACCTACACGCGCGCCCATCTCGATTCCGGCGGCAAGCGCCGGCTCGGCAATCTCTCGGGCATCGCCTTCGGCGGCGACGACCTCAAGACCGTCTATCTCGGCTCGCTGTTCGGCCAGCGCCTGGCCCGCTTCCGCTCACCGATCGCCGGCGCACCGCCGGTGCAATGGGCTTTCTAGCCCGCGGTCGCAGCACCCATTCCAACGCGCAAAAAAGGGCGACCCGCAGAAGCAGGCGCCACCAAGGGAGACACGACATGGCAGGGACGATGATGCGACGCCGCACATTCCTCGGGACCGCCGCGGCGACGGTCGGTTTGGCGACCCCGCTGCGGGCGCAGACGAAAACCTTGAAGATCGCCACCATCGCGGTCGCCAACAGCCCCTGGCACAAGGCCTTGCTGCGCTTCAAGGAGGTGGTGGAGACTGAGAGCCAGGGCCGCTACGCGGTCAACGTCTATACCGACGGGCAACTCGGCGACATCTCGCAGCTGCTCTCGGCCATGCAACTCGGCACCATCGAGTTCTCCTATTTCGGCCTGTCCTCGATCAGCTATGTGCGCGGCGGCGAGGCGTTGAACGTCCTCTACGTGCCCTATCTCTTCAAGAGCGGCGAATGGGCCGAGAAAATCCTCAACAACGACGACTTCCAGGCCATGTACGCAAAGATCGGCGAGACCGCCGGTGTCCGCGTGTTCGGCGCCTGGGGCCAGCGTTCGCCACGCGCGATCCAGAGCACCAAGGGGCCGATCATGAAGCCCGAGGACGTGCGGGGCTTGCGCCTGCGCATTCCGCCGATCCCCATGCTGAAGGCCACGTTTGATCGGCTGGGCGCCCAGCTGACGCCCATGGGCATGCTGGAAATCTACAGCGCCCTGTCGCGCGGCACGGTCGACGGCCAGGACAACGGCTTCGACCTGTCGATCCCGCCGCGGTTCCACGAGGCGGCGAAATTCTGGTCGGCCACCGATCACGTGCTCGAACTGGTCGGCTTCTTCGTCTCCGAGCGGTTCTGGCGGACGCTTTCGGCCGATGATCGCGAGCTGTTCAAGAAGGCTTCGCGTGAGGCCGGCGCCGTGACCACCGACCTGACGCGTAAGCTCGATACCGACGGCATCGACATCCTGAAGGCGGCCGGCGTGAACTACGTGGTGCCCGACAGGGCCGCCTTCCGCGCCGCGGTGGCCGGTGTCGAGACCGAACTCGAGGGCAAGATGTGGCCGGCCGGACTGGTCGCCAAGCTGCGCCAGCTGCAGGAAACCGCATGAGCGTGGCCGAGGATCTTCCCGTGCCGCCGGCCGGGCAGGCGCAGCCGGGCCGCAGCATCCTCACCCTGCCGGTGCGTCTCGTCGCCTGGGCGGCCAGGGCCGGCATCGTCGCGACGCTCACCGTCGTGCTGGTCTTCACGGTCGGCCAGGTGGCCGACCGCTACCTGCTGAAGACGCAGTTCGACACCTATGACCAATTCGCCCGCATCGGTCTGGTCTGGCTGACCTTTCTCGGCATGGCGATGGGCGTGCGCGAGCGGGCCAATATCCGCATCGAGCTGCTGAGCCATTTTCTTAGCTCCGGCGCCCGGCGGGTGCTCTCGCTGGCGCTCGACCTTGTCATCCTGGCGGTCTCGATCTTCCTGGTGGTCAAAGGCTGGCAACTGCTCGAGATCGGCGCCTTCCAGGCGATCATGGGCACCGCGCTCAGCTACGACATCATGTATGGCGCATTGCTCGCCGGCATGATCCTGCTCGCCTTTTTCGTATTCCTGCGCCTGGCCGACGCCCTTGCGGGCGGCCGTCTCGGGGTCGACGCACCGGTGACCGATCATGATGATCATCATTAGCACCCTGGTCTTTTTCGGCCTCCTGCTCCTCGGGCTCGATGTCGGCTTCGCCATGATCCTGGCGGCGCTCATGGGCATGATGCTCAACGGCTCCATCGATCCGGTGATGGCGCCGCTGACCCTGGTTTCGGGGGTCGACAGCGCGGCGCTGATTACTGTGCCGCTGTTCGTTCTGGCCGGCGAGATCATGAACCGGGGCGGCGTGACGCGCCGGCTGATCACCTGGTCGGCGGCCATGGTCGGTCATTTCCGCGGTTCGCTGTCGCAGGTGGCCCTGACGACCAACCTGGTCATGTCCGGCATCACCGGCTCGGCGGTGGCCGATGCGACGGCGACCGGCAGCCTGCTCATTCCCGACATGAAGAAGGAGGGCTACCGGCCGGGCTACGCCGCCGCGGTGATCGCCGCCGGCGCCATGCTCGGGCCGATGATCCCGCCGTCGATCCCGATGATCATCTACGCGATCATGGCCAATCTCTCGATCGGCAAGCTGTTCCTTGCCGGCATCGTGCCGGGCCTGATGCTGTTCGCCGGCTATATGGTGATCTGCGCCATCGTCGCGCGCCGCCACGGCTATGCCGCCAAGCCGCGCGCGACCTGGACCGAACGGGTGCGCGCCACCCGCCTGTCGATCTGGGCGCTGATGGTGCCGGTGCTGATCATCCTGGGTATCCGCTCGGGCTTCATCACCGAGACGGAGGCGGCCGGCGTCATCTGCGCCTATGCCCTGGTGGTGGGCATGGTGATCTACCGCGACCTCAAGATAGGCCAGCTCGGGCAGGTCTTCTACGCGGCCGGCAGGACCTCGGCGGTTATCCTGTTCCTGCTCGCCGCCGCGGGGCCGTTTTCCTGGCTGCTCAACGAGTCGCACATCGCGACCCGCATCTCGCAGGGAATTCTCAGCATTTCCTCCGATCCCTTGGTCGTGCTGCTGGTGGTCAACCTGCTGCTGTTCGTTGTCGGCATGATCCTGGAGCCGCTGCCGGCGCTGGTCATGTTCGTGCCGACGCTGGTGCCGATCCAGGCCCAGCTCGGCATCGATCCGATCCATTTCGCCACCGTCGTCATCCTCAACCTGATGATCGGCATGCTGCATCCGCCCATCGGCCTCCTGCTGTTCGTCACCAGCGCGGTCGGGCGGGTGCCGCTCTGGCCGATCGCGGTGGCGCTGCTGCCGTTCCTGGCCTGGTCGCTGATGGTTCTGGTGCTGATCTCGGTCTTCCCGGGGCTGGTGACCTGGCTCCCCAATCTGACATCGTGAAGCGAGCAGCCATGCCCCTCACCGGACTTCGCATCATCGACCTGACCCGGGTCATTTCCGGGCCGTTCTGCACCATGCTGCTGGCCGATCTCGGTGCCGACGTCATCAAGATCGAGCCGCCCGAGGATGGCGACCCGATCCGCACCCAGGGCAGCGGCCGCGACGGTTTGAGCTGGTATTTCGCTGCCTTCAACCGCAATAAGCGTTCGGTAACGCTTGACCTGAAGACCGAAGAGGGCCGCATCGCCCTGGAAAAACTGATCGCCGGCGCCGATGCGCTGATCGACAATTTCCGGCCCGGCGTGCTGGCGCGCCTCGGCTTCGACGAGGCCCGCCTGCAGGCGATCCGACCGGGCCTGGTGACCTGCAGCGTCACCGGCTTCGGACCAGACGGGCCCTATCGCGACCGGCCGGCCTTCGACTTCATCGCCCAGGCGATGAGCGGCTTCATGAGCGTCAACGGTCGGCCCGGCGACCCGCCGCTGCGCACCGGCCTGCCGATCAGCGACCTGGTCAGCGGCATCTATGGCGCGCTCGGTGTCTGTGCCGCGCTGATGCGGCGCGAGCGCACCGGCAAGAGCGACCATGTCGATGTCAGCCTGACCAATTCGATGATCAGCCTGCTCGCCTATGTCGCCTCGCATTATTTCGCCACCGGCGAGGTGCTGCCGCGCACCGGCAACGACCACCCGATCGCATCGCCTTATGGCCTGTTCCGCACCCGTGACGGCCAGATCGCCATCGCGCCGAGCGACAACACCTTTTTCGGCCGGCTGATGGACGCCCTCGATCTCACCGCGCTGAAGGCCGATGCCGACTTCGCCGACAACCAGTTGCGTGTCCGTCACCGGGCGCGATTGAACGCACTGGTCGAGGGCAAGCTGACGGAACAGGATTCAGCGCACTGGATCGCGCTGCTCAACGCCGCCGGCGTTCCCTGTGGTCCGGTTTACGATATGGACGGGGTGTTTTCCGATCCGCAGGTGCTGGCGCAAGACATGGTGCTGGATGTACCGCACGGCGTCCACGGCTCGGTGCGCATGCTGGGCTTCCCGATCAAGTTCGCCAGCGCGCCCTGCACGGTGCGCCGCCCCGCGCCCGGCTTCGGCGAGCACACGGCGGAACTGCTCGGCGAACTCGGCTATTCCGCCGCCGACCAGGCGGCGCTGCGTCAGCGCGGCGTTACCCGCTAGGAGGCGCCGGGGTGCTATTCCGCCGCCGGCCCTGTCACTTGGCTTAGCGGCTTCCCACATCAGGCACAGCTGAGAACCGTTCCGCATAGCCGGACGGTTGGCTCAACGGTATTCGATCATGAAAAGGCAAATCGACGACCGGCCGCAAGGCGCGGTGCGCAGGCACGTGCTGGCCAATCTGAAGGAAATCGTCTGCTGGTGCGAGGTGACCGAACTCGCCGCGGCAGCCGGCATCAGCCCGAAAACGACGCGCGCCTGCCTGGAGTACTATGAGGGCGAGTTTGCCCGCCGGCATGGCGATCTCTGGCGCTTCGAGGCGCGGGTTCGTTTCGGCGTGACGCTCAACTGAGGGGCGGCTGCCGGCGGTGCGGCGCCATCCGGGCCGGTCGGCCTGCGGCGGGGCTCGCGCTCCCGCCGCGCGACCGCATCAGTCGGCGCTGTAGCGGGTATTGCCGCCCGAATAGGTCAAGGTGACATTGCTGACCTTGCACAGGTCGATATTGCTCATGTCGGCCTTTTCGCCGTCCTCATAGACGACGCGCAGGTCGAACATGCAGGCCTGGGTGCTGCGCGGGAAGGTGATGTTGCGACGGGTGTTCGTCGGCATCACGCCTTCACCGAGAATGTCGCGGCCCCAGTTGCTGTTGGCCGAGGGGCTGACATAGACCTCGTTGATCTGATGGCCGGTGCGGTTGATCAGCGAAAAGTTCTGCTGGGCTTGGGCGAGGACGGCGCCCGTCGAGGCGACTGACAGGAGCGCGGCGACGAGAAGGCTGCGACGGAGCATGGGCATCTTTCCAATTGTGGAGGGAGTGGGCTTGCCGCGTCTCGCGGCTGTTACCGACGGCGGACGTGAATGCCCGCCGTCGTCGGGCAGGGACTTACTCCGCCAGCGCCTTCTGCATGGCCTCGGCGAGCGGCGCATTGGGGTTGCGCGTGCAATAGGCTTCGATCTTCGCATCCATCGGATCGACCGGCGGCACGGCGGTGCCGGCGGCGCGCAGCGCGGCCTTCATCTCGGCCTGGGCGCGCAGATAGGCGGCGCAAGTATCGGCCTGAGCCAGGGCGGCGGTGGACATGGCGGTGAGCAGGGCGAGCGACAGGATCGTCTTCATGAGGGGTAACCAGTTCGGGATGGACGGGAAGCCGCCGGCGGCGCCGCGAAGTGCCGGCCGGGGCAGGGCACGGCGACCGCACCGCGAGCGGATGACCGCGCGGCGCGCCGAGTGCGACCTGATCCTCATGTCGCATGGGAAGGCGGCGCCGTGCATTGACGGGGTGTCCGGTTTTCTTGACCGGATATCCCGATCGACACCTTGTCGATGGTGGAACAAGCTCTTGTTGAGGCCGCCTCAACCTTTTGTCGAGCGGCCATCAACGCGACGTCCGACCCGGCTGGGTGCAGGCGAGCAAGCGCCCCCAGCGTGGACAAGATGGTCGTCAGCTTCGGGTCAGGCTTGCCGGTGCATAGAATTCTCCGCATAAGCAGCGCGACCGAACCCTTTGCCCCAAGGGGGCAGCGCGGCGCTGTGGTTCCGCGGAGCAGTCTCAGGCCTTGCCGGTCCAATCCCTCGTTTTTTCTGCCCATGATCGCGACGAAGCCGATGGTTTCGGCGCCTATCACGATCTCTATGCCAGCGGTTCGGATGTCGGCTTGACCGGCGGGCCGTTCGCGGCACGGGTTCACGCCCATCGCTTCGAGCGGATGATCGTGTTCGATCGCTATAACAGCGGCGTCAGTCATGGCCGCGATGCCGCGCGCGTCAGGCGTGACGGCTTCGACCATATCGCGCTGCAACTGCTGATCAGCGGTGAGCTGGCCGGCGGCCGGCCCGGTGACGAACGGGCGCTGGCACCGGGTGAGATCATCCTGTTCGATATGACGCAACCGCAGCGCACCCGCGCCGACGACGCGCGGCTGATCGCCGTCAGCCTGGCGCGCGAGGTTGTCGAAGCCGCCGCGCCGGTAACCCGGAGCCTGCATGGCGCCATTCTGCCCGAGGCGGCCTCGGGCCTGCTGGGCGACTTCATGATCTCGCTGGCGCGCCACGGCGATACGCTCAGCGCCGGAACGGCCTCGCGGGCGGGCCGGATGGTCGCCGAACTGCTGGCCGCCGCTTTGGGTGAGGGCAACCTGCGCCCGGCCTCCGCGTCATCCGCCGAGCAGCTCATGACGCTGAAGCGGGAGCGCGCCGAGGCGGCCATCGAGGCGCGTCTCGCCGATCCCGGCCTGGATGTCGAGGCGGTGGCCTCGGTGCTCGGCGTGTCGCGCAGCGTGCTCTATCGCCTGTTCGAACCATCTGGCGGCGTGGCGCAATATATCCAGCACCGCCGGCTGGAGCGGCTGCGCGCGGCGCTCAGGCGCCTCAATGAAACGCGTTCCGTCGCGGCGCTCGCCTATGATCACGGTTTCGCCAGCGAAAGCCATTGCAGCCGCGCCTTCCGGGCCGCCTATGGCCTGCCGCCGGGGCAATATCGCAGCGAGATGAACCGGGCACGGCTGGCGCGCGCGGCCGGGGACGGCAGCGCCCGGGGCGTGCTGGCCAGTTGGAACACTGAATTGTACTGAGGCGGCTGGAGGAAGACGCCGAGCAGCGCCTCGTGGCTCCCGCCCTAACGCTGGCCGCGCAACTCCGCGACTTTGCCCGGCAAATGGCGCTCCAGCGCGCGGCTGCGCGCGGCCGCGTCCTTGCCGAAGGCGTTGCGGATCAGGAGGGCCGCGGCCCAGGGGGGAGCCTGAACGTGGCGTAACCGGCCGCGCCAAGCACGACCAGCACGTCCAAGCACCGGCGGATCCAATATTGTCCCATGGCTCGAACCTATACTCTGGACCTTGCGGGGCAGTGCGGCGCGGTTCGGGCAGGCGCCGATGACGGCGGCGCCCTGGTCACTCCGGACGGCCCGGAGCCTCAGGATCGAATGCCATGCCGTCGCCGACCTGGTCGAGCGTCATGGTGCCGCGCCGGGGTGTGGTGCGCCACACCGCCCGCTCGGCATCGCTCGAGATGGTGCCGGTGGTCAGCTTCATCCGGCCGGTCAGGTAATTGACCGAGATGCCGCGGGTTTCGCCGGAACTCCTGACGACCGTGATGCGGTCGTAACCGATGAGATCGATACGGCCGGCGCGGGCCTTGAACGTATAGGTGACGGTGAACATTTCCCAGGATCCAGCCGACATGAACGACCGCAGCGCCACCTTGAAGCTGCCGCCGGTGACGGTAATGCCGCCGCCGTCGAGATAATCGTCCGCCACCGGGTCTTCGGTGCGTGGAATGAGCTGGTGGTTCTCCAGCGCCAGCCGGAAGCCAGAGGCCTGTCCGAAGGCCACCGCCAGGATGCGCGGATTGGTGTCCAACTGCCTCACGCCGAGCCCTTGGCTGTTGTCGAGAATGTTGCTTGCCGCGTCCTGGCGCAACACCAGCACGAGATCGGCGATGCCGTCACCGTTGAGATCGCCGGACTCGCGGGCTTCGAGCTTCCAGCCGGCCGGAACGAAGCCTTCGGCGCTTGCGGCGGTGGCGGCGAGACGGGGAAAGTCGACCGGGGGAATGACGAGCTCGGCCGTGCTGGCGGGGAAAATCGGCGCGAGGCCGGCGACGAGAACGAGAAGTTGGGTCAGGAGGCGCATGGACTGAGGATCCCGGGACGAGCAGAGCGGCAGGTCTGGCCGATCGTCGTTTCCGGGCCATGCCGCGGGATGAGGCCGGCATTTCAGGTGCGGACGCCAGGCGCGGGCAAGGCTTGTCGCCCCGCCGATGCGACCTGTTTCCGCCGGCGCGCCGGATCGCCTAGTCTGCCGCTACCTCGTGCCGGAAATCATCATGCTGACGCTGCGCCAGATCGAAGTTTTGCGGGCCCTGATGATCACCGGCACCGTTGCCGGGGCCGCCAAGCTGTTGAACGTTTCCGCGCCCGGCATCAGCCGCTCGATGAAACATATCGAGGGCACGCTGAAGCTGAAGTTGTTCGAGCGCCGGCACGGCCGCTACACGCCGACGCCGGAGGCCAACGAGCTGTTCGAGCAGATCAATGGCGTCTACAAGAAGGTCGACGACCTGCATTTTACCTTGGCGCGCTTCCATCGCGGCACGGCGATCGAATTGCGCCTCGGCTCGGTGCCGAGCATCTGCCATGTCATGGTGCCGCGCGCCATCGAGAAGCTGAAGCGCCTGCACCCAGATCTGAAGCTGGAAATCACCATTCTCAAGATCGAGGAGGTGATCGACTATCTCTTGCTCGGCAAGGGCGAGATCGCCGCCATGAGCTACCGGCTCGACCATCCCGGCATCGATTTCGTGCCGCTGGCCAATGGCGAGCTCTGCTGCATCGTGCCGGAGCACCATGCGCTGGCCGCCCGCACCAGCATCTCGGCGCGCGAAATGGTCGACTATCCCTTGATCGGCATCGATCCCAACGACCCCTATGGCCGGATCATGAGCGAGATCTTCCAGCGCGAGGGCCTGGCCTATGACATGGAGATCAAGGCGCGCTTCGGCACCACGGTCTGTTCGCTGGTCGCCGCCGGCCTCGGCATCGCGGTCATCGACCAGTTCACCGTGGCGCATCAGTCGATGCGCGGCATCAAGATCCTCGACATCGACGAGCCGACCCAGTTCCAGACCTATGTCGCAGTCAAGAACGACCGGGCGCCGTCGCTTTACGCCGACAATTTCGTGCGCCTGCTGCGCGAGGAGATGAGCGCGGTGATTCCGAAGCGCGGGTAAGGAGCGCCGCCGCCGATACCGGTTCGGCATATCTGAAAGCGGCGGCCATGCCTGGGCTGCATCGTGCTCGGCGGATATGAGGGGAGGGCAACCTTCACTGTCCCTGGGGATCGCCATGCCGACTGCCGGCGACATCATTGTCGAAAGCCTTGTCGCCCATGGGGTCGATCGCGTCTTCTGCGTTCCCGGCGAGAGCTACCTCGGCCTGCTCGACGCGCTGCACGGTCGTGCCGATATCGACACGGTGGTCTGCCGGCACGAGTCGGGCGCCGGTTTCATGGCGCTCGCCGATGCTCGTCTGACCGGCCGGGTCGGTGTCGCCTGCGTCAGCCGCGGGCCCGGCGCCAGCAATGCCGCCATCGCCGTCCACACGGCCGAGCAGGACGGCGTTCCCTTCATCCTGCTGGTCGGCCAGGTCGCTGCTCGCGATGTCAGGCGCACATCGTTCCAGGAGATCGACTACGGGCAGATGTTCGGCGCGATCGCCAAATGGACCGCCGAGGTCACCGATCCCGACCGCATGGCCGAGACGATGCTGCGGGCGATCCAGGTTGCGACATCGGGTCAGCCGGGGCCGGTGGTCATCGCTGTTCCCGAGGATGTGCTGACCGCCGAGACCGGCTCGGCGCCGGCGCCGCGCCAGGCGCCGGTCAAGGCGGCGCCCGACCCGGAGGATGTCGTCACGCTTCGTCGCTGGCTCGCCGAGGCGCGGCGCCCGCTGGTCGTCGCCGGCGCCAATCTCGACCGGCCTGGCGGCCGCGAAGCCCTGCAGGGCTTTCTCGACCGGTGGGAGCTCCCGGCGGTCGTGTCGTTCCGCAATCAGGATCTGATGGACAATGCCCACCGGCTCTATGCCGGCGACATGGGGCTGGCCAATCCGCCGGCCCAGATGGCGTTGCTGCGCGAGACCGATCTCCTGATCGTGCTGGGCGCCCGGCTGACCGACATCACGACGCAAGGCTATAGCTTCCCGGCGCTGGTCCGGCCCGGGATGCGGCTCGTTCACATCTATCCCGACCAGACGGTTATCGGCACGCATTTCGCCGCCGATCTCGCCATGGGTTGCGGCGCGCAGGCTGCCATTGCGGCGCTGGGCGGGCCGGCCGCTTCGCTTGCCGACGCCAGGGATCATTCCTGGCTCGCATGCCTGAAGGCCGCGCAGCAGGCGATCGCCACACCCAGAAAGTTGCAGGTCGACGACGGCGTTCCCTTCGAGGATGTCGTCGCCTTGATCGGGCGCCATTTGCCCGAAAATGCCATCGTCACGCTGGATGCCGGCACCTTCGCCGCGCCGGCCTATCGGATCATTCCGTTCCGGCCGCCGCAGCGCCTGCTGGCGCCGATTTCCGGCGCCATGGGCTTCGGCATACCGGCGGCGGTGGCCGCGGCGCTGCGCGAGCCGGCCCGGCCGGTGATCTGCCTCGTCGGCGACGGCGGCTTCCTGATGACCGGCGGCGAGCTCGCCGTCGCCATCGAGCGCCGTTTGCCGCTCAAGGTGATCCTGTCGGAGAACCGGATCTACGGCTCGATCCGCATTCACCAGGAGCGCGATTATCCCGGCCGGGTCAGCGGCACCGGTTTTGCCAATCCGGACTTCGAGCTGATCGGCCGGGCCTTCGGCTTCAACGTCACGCGCATCAGCTCGATCAGCGAACTGGCCGGCCTGCCGCAGGTGCTGGCACGGCCGGGCCCGGAATTCGTCGTGGTCGACACCAGCGTGAAGGCGATCTTGCCGGGGGCCGATAAGCGAATGGCGAGTGGCGAGTAGCGAATGGGGCATGATGCGGGAAATGCCGCAACAATTTCTCCCCCGATAAAGCAGCGAGAACCCTTGCATGTTGTTTTGGCCGCCTCAGCGCATGCTGTGAGGTGCGTCGAGGCCGGCGGCCGCCGGCCTCGACGCGGACGGCCGGGATC
>BFBZ01000017.1_pt34 | contig 23947 bp, 27 predicted proteins | sample 1888401 | NCBI WGS metagenome assembly BFBZ01 (sample SAMD00112614, study PRJDB3348) | symbiont metagenome | host: Chara braunii
GCCGGCCGGCGCCGGCGGCACCTACACCGTCCAGCAGGGCGATTCACTGTCGTCGATCTCCAGGAAGACCGGGGTCGGCATCGTGGCGCTCAAGCAGGCCAATGGCATGCGCGACGGTCTGCTGAAGATTGGCCAGACGCTCAAGGTTCCGGCCGGCGGCACCGTTGCCGTGGCAGCTGCCAAGCCGGCAGCCGCGACAGGCGCCAAGCAGGCGGTCGATCCGGTGACGACGGCCACGACCCAGCCGCCCGCCAAGGCCACGCCGTCGGAGACGCTCGCCTCCTACACGCCGCCGAAGAAGGACGCCAAGGTCATCCAGCAGGCCGAGAGCGACGATGCGGTGGCGCCGGACGCGACCGGCATCGGCAAGATGCGCTGGCCGGTGCGTGGCCGTGTCATCTCGGGCTTCGGCGCMGGCAAGGACGGCGTCGACATCGCGGTGCCGGAGGGAACGCCGATCAAGGCGGCCGAGAACGGCGTCGTCATCTATGCCGGCGACGGCCTCAAGGAATTCGGCAATACCGTGCTTGTGCGCCACGAAAACGGGCTGGTCACCGTCTACGGCCATGCCAGCTCGATCGAGGTGCAGCGCGGCCAGAAGGTGAAGCGGGGCCAGGAGATCGCGCTCTCCGGCATGAGCGGCACGACGGACTCGCCGAAACTGCACTTCGAGGTGCGCAAGAATTCGGCTCCGGTCGATCCGACCGGCTATCTCGAATAGAAGAAGAACAATTGCTGGCCGCCTGACCTCCAGTCCGGCCCGCCGTCTCAGCCCGCTCCGACCAGGGGCGGGCTTTTTCAGTTGTTTTGCTCGACCAGAGCATGATGCCGAAAAGTGTGAAGCGGTTTTCGGACGACATCATGCTCTATCTCTTTGATTTAGAGCCGGATGATTTCAGGTCGAACAGACCTGAAATCATCCGGCTCTAGGATCTCGCCCGAACCAAAGGTTCGGGATCTTGGGACCCGGTCAGTCCTTGAGCGGCTTGCCGAGCCGGCCGGCGAGGTCCTGCGTGAACTGCCAGGCGACGCGGCCGGAGCGGCTGCCACGCGTGGTTGCCCATTCCAGCGCCTCGGCGCGCAGCGTGTCGGGGTCGATTGCCAGGCCGTGATAACGGACATAGCCGTCTATCATGTCCAGATATTCGTCCTGCGAGCATTTGTGGAAGCCGAGCCACAGGCCGAAGCGGTCGGAGAGCGAGACCTTTTCCTCCACCGCTTCCGACGGGTTGATCGCGGTCGAGCGCTCGTTGTCGATCATGTCGCGGGGCAACAGGTGCCGGCGGTTCGACGTGGCGTAGAAGATGACATTGGCCGGCCGGCCTTCGACGCCGCCTTCCAGCGCCGCCTTCAGCGACTTGTAGGACGTGTCGTCATGATCGAAGGAGAGATCGTCGCAGAACAGGATGAAGCGGTAGGGCGCCGCCTTCAGCAGTCCCATCAGCTTCGGCAGCGTGTCGATGTCCTCGCGATGAATCTCGATGAGCTTCAGCGGCCGGTCGAGCTTGTCCGGCGCGTTGACCGTGGCGTGCACGGCCTTGACCAGCGAGGATTTGCCCATGCCGCGCGCGCCCCAGAGCAGCACATTGTTGGCCGCAAAGCCGGATGCGAAGCGCTCGGTGTTGTCGAGCAGGATGTCGCGGACACGGTCGACGCCGCGGATCAGCCCGATGTCGACGCGATTGACCTTGTGGACCGGTTCCAGAAAACCCGGGTCCGCCTGCCAGACGAAGCAGTCGGCAACCGAAAGGTCGGTCTCCGGCATGGGCGGCGGGGCGAGGCGGGAGACCGCCTCGATCAAGCGATCGAGCTTGTTGTTAAGGGCGTCCAGACTGTCGGTCATTTTCAGGTCTTTTTGTTGTCGCATTTCGCTCCGCGGAGCAGTTCCACGGCCGCGTGCCAAGAACCAACCCCAAGCTTTTGTTGGCGTACGATCTTGTCGGCCAGGCCATGGCTGCTCCGGCTGCGACGCTCTAGCACGCGCCAAACGGCTGGAAAAGCAACGGATACGCCGGGCCGTGCAGTTGCATTGGCGACTTTACCGACTATATTCCGGCCAAATTTTGCGGGGCCGCCCCGGCGGTATTTCACCATCCAGGAGTTTTCTGATGTTCGTCACACCGGCATACGCCCAAGGCGTCGGCGCCTCGCCCGATATGTTCATCAGCATTTTGCCGTTTGTCCTGATTTTCGTGATCATGTATTTTCTGATCATCCGGCCGCAGCGCGCGCAGTTGAAGAAGCGGCAGGAGATGCTGGCGGCGGTGCGCCGCGGCGATACGGTGGTGACCGGAGGCGGCTTCGTCGGCAAGGTGACCAAGGTGATCGACGACAATGAACTGGAAATCGATCTTGGCGGCGGAACCAAGGTGACGGCGTTGCGCTCGACGATTTCGGACGTCCGCGTCAAGGGCGAGCCGGTGGCGAACCAGAACGCCAAGAAGTAACCCTCACCTCGATGGCGGAACGCTGCCGCTTGTACGCCTGAACGGATAAGAACGAATGCTCTATTTCTCGCGCCTGAAGATGATCCTGATCTGGCTGGCCGTGGCCGTCACAGTGATCCTCGCCGCGCCCAACCTTTTCCCGGCAAGCGTGCTGTCGCAACTGCCGAGCTGGGTGCCGAAGCGGCAGATGACGCTCGGCCTCGACCTTCAGGGCGGCTCGCACATCCTGCTCCAGATGAATCAGAACGATCTGATCAAGGATCGGATAGAGACCGCTCGGGACGAGATCAGGACGCTGCTGCGCGACGCCAAGATCAATTATACGGGTCTTTCCGGATCGGGTCGTTCCGTCCAGGTTCGTATCTCCGATGCCAATCAGCTCGACGCCGCCAAGAACGCGTTGAAGCAGCTGACAGCTCCGGTGGCTGCCGGGCTGTTCAGCGGCGGCTCCATCCAGGAAATGTCGCTGGATAGTCCCGAGCCTGGGCTGCTCAAATTCACCGTCACCGACGCCGGCCTCAAATACCGCTCGTCGACGGCGCTGACGCAGTCGATCGAAGTCGTCGAGCGGCGCGTCAACGAACTCGGCACCACCGAACCGATCGTGCAGCGGCAGGGCGAYGATCGCATCCTGGTGCAGGTGCCTGGCTTGCAGGACCCGCAGCGGCTGAAGGAAATTCTCGGTCAGACCGCCAAGCTGACCTTCCAGATGGTCGACGATTCAATGCCTGTGCAGGACGCGCTGAAGAGCCGGCCGCCGGCAGGCTCGTCGATCCTCTATTCGCAGGATGATCCTCCGGTTCCGTACCTGATCTACAATCAGGTTCTGGTCTCGGGCGAGAATCTCGTCGACGCGCAGGCGACCTACAATTCGCAAAACAACGAGCCGGTGGTTTCGTTCCGCTTCGATTCCAAGGGCGCGACCCGCTTCGGCCAGGCGACCGCGAGCAATGTCGGCAAGCGCTTCGCCATCGTGCTTGACAATCAGGTTATTTCCGCCCCGCAGATCCGCGAGCCCATCCTTGGCGGCAGCGGGCAGATTTCGGGCAATTTCACCGCCCAAAGCGCGAACGATCTGGCCGTCCTGCTGCGCGCCGGCGCGCTGCCGGCGACCCTGACGGTGATCGAGGAACGTACCGTGGGTCCGGGTCTTGGCCAGGACTCCATCCATGCCGGCAAGGTCGCGGGCGTCATCGGCTCCATCCTCGTCGTTGCCTTCATGTTCGTCGCCTACGGCTTCCTTGGCTTCCTTGCCAATGTAGCGCTGGCATTGCACGTGGCGATGATCGTCGGGGTGCTTTCCTTGCTGGGGGCCACGCTTACCTTGCCGGGCATCGCCGGTATCGTGCTCACCATCGGCATGGCGGTCGACTCCAACGTCCTGATCTATGAACGCATCCGCGAGGAGCGACGCAACGGCCGCTCGGTGATCCAGGCGATCGACACCGGCTTCTCCAAGGCGCTGGCAACGATCGTCGACTCCAACGTCACGTCGCTGATCGCGACCGTGGTGCTGTTCTGGCTCGGCACCGGTCCGGTCAAGGGTTTCGCCATCACCTATGCCATCGGCATCCTGACCACGGTCTTCACGGCTTTCACCTTCACACGCATGCTGGTTGCGATCTGGCTGCGACGCGCCCGCCCGAAGGAATTGCCGCGCGCGCCGGTCACTTTCGTCCCGCCAGGCACCAAGATCCCGTTCATGGGTATGCGCCGCTGGACGTTTGCGCTGTCGAGCGTGTTGTCGATCCTGTCGGTGGTGCTGTTCTTCACCGTCGACATCAACTACGGCATCGACTTCAAGGGCGGCTCGCTGATCGAAGTGCAGGCCAAGCAGGGCGACGCCAATCTCGGCGACATACGCAGCCGGCTTTCGCAGCTCAACATCGGCGAGATCCAGGTGCAGCAGTTCGGCGCGCCGAACGACGTCCTGATCCGCGTCGGCACGCAGCAGGCGGGCGAGAATGCCGAGCAGACCGTCATCGACAAGGTGAGGGGCGAGATCCAGGACCAGTATGACTTCCGCCGCGTCGAAGTGGTGGGGCCGACAGTCTCGGGAGAACTCGCCAAGCAGGGCACGATCGCCATGCTGATCGCGCTGGTCGGCATCCTGCTCTATGTCTGGTTCCGCTTCGAATGGCAGTTTGCCGTCGGCGCCATCGTCGCCACGGTCCACGATGTGGTGATGACGATCGGCTTCTTCGTCATAACGGGACTGGAGTTCAACCAGTCGTCGCTGGCGGCAATCCTGACCATCATCGGCTATTCGCTGAACGACACCATCGTTGTCTACGACCGTGTCCGCGAGGATCTCAGAAAATACAAGAAGATGCCGCTGCCGCAGCTTCTCAACAACGCCGTCAACGAGACGCTGTCCAGAACGACGCTGACCTCGGTGACGACGGCCCTGGCGTTGCTCGCGCTGGTGCTGTTCGGCGGCGAGGTGATCCGTTCCTTCACGCTGGCGATGCTGTTCGGCGTGGTGTTCGGCACCTATTCGTCGATCTTCATTGCCGCGCCGTTGCTGATCCTGTTCAAGTTGCGGCCGCAGGCCACGACCGCCGACGAGGAAAAGCCGGTGAACGGCAAGGCCGTGGCGACCTGAGGCCAGCCAGAGCCGGATGATTTCAGGTCTGTTCGACCTGAAATCATCCGGCTCTAAATCAAAGAGAAAGAGCATGATGTCGCCCGAAAATCGCTTCCCACTTTTCGGCATCATGCTCTAGACCATGGCCAAAGGCATCGTCATCCGCGAGGCGCATTTCCCGGGCAAGGCGCCGATCGAGGCCTATGGTAATGGCGGGTTCCGCTTTGCCGACATGTCGCATCGCGGATCGCTGCTCTGCCTGCCGTCCGGTATCCACGGCTGGGAGCCGGCCGATCCGCTGGCGCTGAAGGCTTCGGATTTCGACAAGCTTTTCGCTGAAACCGGCAAGATCGAGATTCTGCTGGTCGGCACCGGCAAGGATCTGCGGCCGTTGCCGGCTGCGCTGCGCGCCGCGCTGAAAGAGGTCGGCATCTCGGCCGACCCGATGTCCACCGGGGCGGCCGTGCGGACCTACAACGTGCTCCTGGCCGAAGACCGCGCCGTGGCCGCGGCGCTGATTGCCGTCGATTGAATGGCCGGCACGCCCGACACCGTCAAGAATGGCGACATCGTCATGAACGCGGTGCGTGCCGCCGATCATGATCGCTATCTCTCGGCGCTCTACGCGCCGGCCGACAAGCGTGATGGGCTGTTCGCGCTCTACGCGTTCAATGCCGAGATCGCCGGTGTGCGCGACCGTATCCATGAGCCGCTTCCGGGCGAGGTCAGGTTGCAATGGTGGCGCGATGTCATCGCGGCCGAAGGACAGGCCGAGACCGGCCATCCGATCGCCGACGCCCTGAAGGCGACGATTGTAGCCGGCCGGCTGCCAAGGACCGCCTTCTCGAACATGCTCGAGGCGCGCATTTTCGATCTGTATGACGATCCGATGCCGTCGCGCACGGATCTTGAAGGCTATTGCGGCGAGACCGCCGCGGCGCTCATCCAACTCACCGCAATGCTGCTCGATGCGAAGGAGGCACCGCGCTTTGCCGAACTGGCGGGCAGGGCAGGCTGCGCGCAGGCCATCACCGGTCTGTTGCTCTTGCTGCCTCTGCACCGCAAGCGTGGTCAATGCTATGTGCCGGCCGATATCCTGGCGGCGGTAGGCACCTCGCCGGAGGCGTTCGTCGAAGGCGACGGCGGGGCCGGCGCCGAACGCGCCGTGGCGGCGATGATTGCGCTGGCGCGCGAGCATCTCATCGCGTTCGAGAAGGCCGCGCCGGCGCTGCCCGTGGCGCTGCGCCCTGCCTTCCTGCCGCTTGCGCTGACACGTGCCTATCTCGACAAGATGGAAAAGAACGCGCGGTCGCCGCTGATCGGCTCCGCGAGGCTCTCCACCTTGCACCGGCATTGGCTGCTCCTGCGTCATGCGATGTGGGGTTGGACAGGCCTTTGACGTAAACGTCAATCGTGCTAGGGCTTCTCAAGCTGGACCCGCCGTCGAGAAAAGCGAGCCGGGCGGAGGAGATGCCTTCATATGAGCCTGCCCGTGCTCGTCGTCCTTGTCGTGGTCGGCATCGCGCTATCGGTCGCCGCCGTGCATTTCACGGGCGGCTCGATCACAGCGACGCTTGCCAACGCCGATCAGGCGCGCGATCGGTTCGCCGAGGATTTCCCGGACGAGAAGCCAGAGACCGTCAGGCTGACCGCTGACAGGCATTCGGCGTTCCTCGAACTCGGCCCGACGCGCAGCGGCATCGTGCAGAGCATCGGCGACTGCTTCCTGACGCGGATCGTTACGCCTCACGACGTTCTGGCGCTTGAAGTCGAAGGAAGCGCGGTGTCGCTCAGGATGGACGACTTCACCTGGAAAGGTGGAAAATTTGCCTTTGCCAACGAGGCCGACGCGAAAGCGGTGGCCATGGCCCTGCGAAGCCAGGACCAGATCCGAAAGGCRGCGTGATGGACGAATATAATTTCCCGCAGGTCACCCAGCTTGCCATCCCGTTCTTCGTGGCGGCGATCCTGATCGAGGTCTGGCTGGTGCGTACCGGCCGCGCCAAAGGGTCGTTCGAGACGCGCGACACGCTGACCAGCCTKATGATGGGSACAGGCAATGTGGTTGCCGGGTTGCTGCTYGGCGTGGTGTCCTACTGGGCGCTGCTGTGGGTCTGGCAGTTCCGGTTCTTCAACCTCGGCCTGTCGATCTGGGTTTTCCTCGCCGCCTTCCTGCTGGATGACCTGCGCTACTATGTCTATCACCGCATCGCGCATCGCGTGCGCTGGGTGTGGGCCGAGCACGTCAACCACCATTCCAGCCAGCACTACAATCTCTCGACGGCGCTCAGGCAGAGCTGGACCAGCCTCTTCACCTTCATGTTCGTGCTGCAGGTGCCGCTGGTGCTGCTCGGCTTCCATCCGGCGGTCATCGCCTTCGTCTTCGGCGTCAACCTTGTCTGGCAGTTCTGGATCCACACCGAGGCAATCGGCAAGATGTGGGGCTGGTTCGAATTCATCTTCAACACGCCTTCGCACCACCGCGTCCATCACGCAACCAACCCGCGCTATCTCGACGCCAATTTTGCCGGCACGCTGATCATCTGGGATCGCATGTTCGGCACCTTCGTCGAGGAACTGGAGGAGGATCGGCCGCGCTACGGCATCGTCAAGAACATCGGCACCTTCAACCCGCTGAAGGTGGCCTTTCACGAGTGGATCGGCATGTTCAAGGACGCAGCAATGCCGGGGCTGACGCTCAGCCAGCGCCTCAACTACCTCGTCCAGCCGCCGGGCTGGAGCCATGACGGTTCGCGCGACACCTCCGAGACGCTGAAGGCGGCCTACGTGCGGAGGAATCCAGGGGAAGCCGGGAAGCCAGGGTTGCCGGGGGCGAGTGCCGAGCCGGCGGAGTAGTCAGGACGGTTCGTCGCCGCGCATCAGCGCTTCGTAGTCGCGGCCGCCATAGAAGACGTTGACGATGCGCACGATGTCGCCTTCGACGACATAGGCGATAACGGCGGAGTGTTCGAACGGAACTGTTCTTAGTCCCGGCAAGATGTCGTCGCGCGGACGTCCGCCGCGAGGGACATTGCCGATACTCTGGCAGCGCTCCTCGATACGCAGGACGAATTTCAGCGCGACATCAGGGTTTCCGCTCGCCCCTGCGATATACCGGAGAATATCGGCAAGATCATTGCTGGCACTTTCACGATACTCGACCTCAAGCCGCCGAATCATCAGCACGGCTCGAATACTGCGCAGCGTATTTTTCCAGGCGAGCGCGAACCTCTTTTCCGGAAAGGTTTGGCCTCTTGTCCTCAATCGAGGCCTTCACCCGCGCCCGGATCGAGGCCATGCGTTCGGCGTGCTCTTCTTCCTCGCGCTGAAAGGCGCGCAGCGCTGCACGAATGACTTCGCTTGCCGACCCGAAGGAGCCGTCCTCGACCTTTTCGCGGATCATTCGCGCCATGGCTGGCGTGACGGTGATGGACAGTTTCTCGGCGGTTTCCACGGCGCTACTCCTGAAAAGTAGGATGGTATCCTACTTTGCGTAGAGCGTCCAATTCTTGCAAAAAGCCTATTCCGCCGCCTGCGCCTGTGCCGGTAACCCCAGCCATCTCCTGCAATCCGCCACTGCACGCGATGTGATGGCATGGCGCTTGGCGACGGTCTTGTCCTTGCCGCGCAGGCGCTTGCCTTCCACCTTCGGTGCTTCGACCGGCGGGAACAGGCCGAAATTGACGTTCATCGGCTGGAAGGAGCGCTTGCCTGGCTCGTCGTCTGAAACGATGTGGCCGCCGGTGATGTGGTTGAGCAACGCACCGAAAGCGGTGGTTGGCGGCGGCAGCGACGGCGCCTGGTCAAGTCGTTCGGCGGCGGCGAAACGGCCGGCGAGCAGCCCGATCGCGGCGCTCTCGACATAGCCCTCGCAGCCGGTGATCTGGCCGGCAAAGCGCAGGCCGGGGCGCGACTTCAGCTGCAGCGATGGATCGAGCAGCGTCGGCGAGTTGATGTAGGTGTTGCGGTGCAGGCCGCCGAGGCGGGCGAATTCGGCATTCCCGAGCCCCGGGATGGTGCGGAAGATGCGCACCTGCTCGGCATGCTTCAGCTTGGTCTGGAAACCGACCATGTTGTAGAGCGTGCCCAGCGCATTGTCCTGGCGGAGCTGGACGACCGCGTAGGCCTTCACCGACGGGTTGTGGACGTTGGTCAGGCCCATCGGCTTCATCGGCCCGTAGCGCAAGGTCTCGACGCCGCGCTCGGCCATGACCTCGATCGGCAGGCAGCCATCGAAATAGGGCGTGCCTTCCCACTGTTTGAATTCGGTCTTCTGCCCCTCCAGCAGCGCCTGGACGAATGCCAGATACTGCTCCTTGTCCATCGGGCAGTTGATATAGTCCTTGCCGGTGCCGCCCGGGCCGACCTTGTCGTAGCGCGACTGGAACCAGCAGGTGTTCATGTCGATCGTGTCGAAATGCACGATCGGCGCGATGGCGTCGAAGAAGGCGAGCGCATCGGCGCCGGTTGCCTCGGCAATCGACTGGGCGAGCGAAGGAGCGGTGAGCGGGCCGGTGGCGATGATCGCCTGGTCCCAGTCAGCAGGCGGCAGGCCGGGGACTTCCTCGCGGACGATGCTTATCAGCTGGTGCGCCTCGATCTTGGCGGTGACCGCGTCGGAAAAGCCATCTCGGTCGACGGCCAGCGCGCCGCCGGCCGGAACCTGGTGCGCATCGCCGGCGCTCATGATGAGCGAGCCGGCAAGCCGCATTTCGGCGTGCAGCAGCCCGACAGCGTTGGCCTCGGCGTCGTCCGAGCGGAAGGAGTTGGAGCAGACGAGCTCGGCCAGTCCTTCCGTCTTATGCGCGTCGGTGCCTCGAACGGGGCGCATTTCATGCAGCACCACAGGGACGCCGGCCGATGCGATCTGCCATGCGGCTTCGGAGCCGGCGAGGCCGCCGCCGAYGACGTGTACGGGATTTTTGCTCATGAGCGCCGGAATAGTCGCTTGGCGGGCCGATTGCAATTGCCGGTGCGGATGGCCGATGCCGGGAAGCCTGCCCTAAAAACAACAACACCCGCCGGGGGAGGAGGTCCGGCGGGTGTCGTTTTGGGGGTCGATCCTCGGGAGGAGGTGAAGATCGACCGTATTCGTCATCGCCGGGGAGGAGGTCGGCTTTGACGAAATTCCTTGTCGCCGTTTGAGAAGGGGCGAAACCTTCTGGAGAACAACGCCCGCCGGGGGAGGAGGTCCGGCGGGCGCCGTTTCGGTGGTCAACCCTTGGGAGGAGGTAAGGGTTGGCCGTATCCGTCAGGGTCGGGGAGGAGGTCGACCCTGGCGAAATCCCTTGTCAGATCGCCTTACGGGCGATCGTCTTGATCTCGTCGCGAATGATGCCGAGATCATGGAGCTGGCGGTTCGAAAGCCGACCCAGCTCGGAAACCGTCTCGCGATAAACGCGCCAGTTGCGATAGCTGCGGATCAGGTTCATTGCCTTACTCTTTCAAAACTGGTTCGGACCATTCGCGGCCCGAAGCGGATTAGACCGCCTTGCGGGCGACGTAGTGGATGTCGCTGCGGCTGATGCCCAGGTCGGTCAGTTCACGGTTCGACAGGCGGCTCAGCTCRGCAACGGTTTCCCGGTAGCGGCGCCAGTTGCGGTAGTTGCGGATCAGGTTCATGGTAGTGCTCGTTTCGTCTTTGGTTCGGATCATTCTGTTTGTGTACGAACAGAAAATAGGTCGGATCATATCGGTTTAAAAGTGCCATTGGCGCATGGCAGCAATGCAAATTGTGCAATGCAACATTAACGGCCTTTCACGCCTGCGACACAAAGAAGGCCGAATCGGAAAGTGCCGCAACGTCAAGGGCTTGGCTGTTCCGGCTAAAAAAATGACCAAGCTGGGGGGAATGCATGGCGAGCTATGCGACACGGGTGAAAGCGGATATCGGCCGATGGCGTGCGGCTGGCCTGATCGATGCGTCGACAGCGGAAGCATTGACCCGTGACGTCGCCGCCACCGAGCGTGCCTCTTTGAGCTTCGGCTCGATCCTGGCCATGATGGCGGCGCTTCTGTTCGGCGCCGCCATCCTGATCTTCGTCGCGGCCAATTGGGAGGTCATTCCGCGTCTCGTGCGGGTGGCGGCGCTGTTCGCCGTCATTCTGGGCGGCTATGTCGGCGGCGCAATCTTGCACACACGCGACCATGCCGCGATCGGCGAAGCGCTGTGGATCGTTGCCGCCGCGGCGTTCGGCGGGTCTATCGCACTGATCGGCCAGATGTACCATCTGTCCGGCGACGAGGCATCCGTGCTGGTGATCTGGAGCGCCGGCACCGCACTGGCGGCGGTCGCGCTGCGCTCCAGCCCGCTGACCGTGGCCGCGGTCGCCATCGCCGATGCCTGGCTGTTCCTGAAAGGCTTCGGCTACTACTGGCACGCTGGATTTCCACATCTCTTCGTGGTCATGGCGGCCGTGCTGTTCGCCATTTCTTTCTGGACGCGCAGCCAGGCTGCCCGCCATCTCATCATTCTCTCGCTGCTCTTCTACCTCGTCCTGCTTGCAGTCGACCACGACACGCTGCGGGTCGCCATCCCGGTGGCGGTGGGCTCGGCGATCCTGTTCGCCCTGGGGGTCTTCGCCGCCGGGCCGGTCGATAGGGTCCTGCAGCTTGGCGGGCGGTTGCCGTTGCATGCGCTGCTTGGTTTCCTGGCGGGACTGGCGATCATCCAGTTCCAGCTGGCGGACAAGAGCAGCTACAACTTCGGCTTCGGCGTCGCCTCGGTCGTGGCGCTGGCCGGCATTGTCGCCGCGATCGTGCTGGCCGGGCGTGAGAGCCGAGGGCTACGCTGGCTGGCCTATGCCGGCTTCGCGTTCGAACTTGCCATTATCTATAGCGTCACCTTGCAATCGATGCTGGACACGGCCGGCTTCTTCCTGGCGGCGGCCGTGCTGCTCGGCATCCTGGCGCTGGTCATCATCCGCATCGAAAAACGCATGCGATCGTCCACGGGAGGAGCGGTGGCATGACCGGGAAAAGACTGATCGTCTCGGCACTGGTGCTGGCGCTCGTCCAGATCGGCTTCCTCACCTGGATCATCGCCGGACGCGCGGCGATCCTGCGCAGCGGCAAGGAAGTGCTCCTGAAAATCGAGCCCATCGACCCGCGTGACCTGCTGCGCGGCGACTACATCTCGCTTGGCTACGACATCTCGCGCATCCCGGTGAAGCTGATCGCCAACATTCCGCAAGGCAAGGAGATCAGCGACGACACATCGATAGTGGTCCGGCTGAAGAAGGGGGCCGACGGCTATTGGCGGCCGACGACGGCTTGGTTCGACAAGGCGCCAGCGCCGGCCGGCCCTAACGAGGCGGACATAGCGGGGCACGTCGCCCAAGGCTGGGGTCTTGGCGAACCGGAGGCGACGATCGCACCGGAATACGGCATAGAGCGTTTCTATCTGCCGGAAGGCGAGGGGATGGCAATCCAGAACGACATGCGCGTGCGGCCGTTCGGCATCAAGCTCGCGCTCTCGGCCAATGGTAAGGCACAGATCAAGGCGCTGATGGATGGCGACAAGACGCTGTTCGAGGAGCCGCTTTATTAGAGCGTATAGGCCTCGGCCTCAGTGGTCCGCGTCAACGGTGGTCCCGGTTATCGCTGAACACCTGTCTCTGCAATAACTTTGGGATAGGGACCGATTGAAATCGTATAGCCGAAGTTTGATGCGCCTTTTTCCTGCATATGCATCGAGGGGCTGCTCACAACCCAGTCATAGACGCCGGAGACCATGCASCGATCGTTAGCGCAGGTGACGACGATGCTTTCACTGCGGACGTTATATACGCGTTCAGGCCACCGCCTGTAATAGTTCCTCTTGTCCTGAATGATTGACCTCAAGTTTGTCAGCTTGCCATAATAGTCAACCTGGGGAGCGTAGGACGCCTGAATTTGGGCGAGCGCGAAATCGTCGTTGTCGCCATGATGCTCGATGAGATCCTTGACGAAGGCGACCGCAATGCTCTCCGGCTGTYGCCTGGCGTCAGGTGYAGGAGCAGRGACAGGATTTGGCCTCGTTGCCGCCTGTGAGGTATCTTCGGGTAATTGGTCCGCTGCGACATTGGTCACATGCAACTCGGCCATTTCGCTGGCCGATAGGTATCTTATGTCATGCTTGTCGTAGCTCGAACCCAATTCTATCAGCTTGGGGTCCACTCCCATCTCGACTACATAGGATATGATGGCGGCCGTTCCGAACTGGACACGGGTCTTGGCTTCTTCGGCGGACATCCCGTCAGCCGGCTTGAGAAACGCGCGGTGAATGCCGATAGAACCTGGCTCAGCGACACGATGGATGCCGCCCAGGAAGGCCAGTGAGCAGGCTGAAGTGCACTGCAATTGGCGAACCTGAAGCGTGTCCAACCCTGCTGCGCGGATCATACGCCCCAACCGAATAGCACCGCCGACGTTGCCGCCGGGGGAGTTGAATACAATCACCTTGGCCCCGCTGCTCACAACCGCACGGCTAAAGCCGTTCAAGGACTCATTGGCGTCAAACTCACCGGAGACGATGAGCATTGGCCGCTGACCCGGAGGAGAAGCCGGAGTGTACTCCAAAGCTCCAACSCGAGACGTTGCTACCGCGAGAGCTGTCCCAACTCCCAGAATTAGAGAAACTACRCGCACAGTCTGACAGAGCCCCAACCTGCCTGCTGCAAGTAGGAACCTGTTTAAACGGCTATTTCAAGTGCGTCGGATGCGCAGAGACGSTRGCGTCCAYCCTAGTATAAGGGCCCTGCTTGCGCCGCCATGAGTTGATTGCTCCGTTCTCCCTTGCCAAGGCTTCGGAGTGGCCCATTGYCCACTCAACCTCGGGAGGCCTGCCACCCGAAGCTCGTCAGAGCGAAGGGTGGTGCGGATGAAGGGACTCGAACCCCCACGCCTTTCGGCACTGGAACCTAAATCCAGGGCGTCTACCAATTCCGCCACATCCGCGTTCCCCGGCAATCCCATGTAGCCATCATTCTGTCAATGTCGCGGCCCAGATGACGWTTGTTCAGCCATTGCGAAGATGGTTGAAAATTAGCCTAGCCTGTGACAAAAGGCGTGTCGAATGTGACGGGACGCGACTATCCGCTTCTCACAGAATGTGAAAAGAAGTAGGAAGAACAAAGACTTATTCACATTTTGGAAAGTGCAGTTCGGGAGAGTTTGAACCGCTGAGCGGTCAAATCACCGGGTTCCGTACCAAAAGCCATTTCCGGCAGGATTATACCGGCAGGCTGTGAACGGCTAAGGACCGTTTGGCAGCCTCATTGGTGAAAACAAAGGTTTTAGGATGCAAGTCACCGAAACGCTCAATTCCGGTCTCAAGCGCGAGATCAAGATCACCGTGCCGGCCGGTGACATGGAAGCCAAGCTGATGGCGCGGCTCAACGATGCCCGCGACAAGGTACGGATCAACGGCTTCCGTCCAGGCAAGGTGCCTGTGCAGCATCTGCGCAAGATGTACGGCAAGTCGTTCATGGCCGAGGTCGTCAACGAGATCCTCAACGACTCGACCCGTTCCATCATCTCGGGCCGCGGCGAAAAGGCCGCCATGCAACCCGAAGTGATCATGACCGAGGACGAGAAAGAGGCCGAGAAGATCCTGGCCGGCGGCGCCGACTTCGAATTCAGCCTCAACTACGAGGTCATCCCGGCGATCGAGATCAAGGATTTCTCCGACATCAAGGTGACACGTCAGGTCTATGACGTGCCGGAGTCTGAGGTCGACGAGCAGGTGAAGCGCGTTGCCGAATCGTCGCGCAGCTACGAACCGAAGGACGGCAAGGCCGCCGAAGGCGACCGCGTCAACATCGACTATGTCGGCAAGATCGGCGGCGAGGCCTTTGCCGGCGGCGCCGGCACCGACCAGCCGCTGGTGCTCGGCTCCAAGGAGTTCATCCCGGGCTTCGAGGACCAGCTGATCGGCACCAAGGCTGGCGACGAGAAGCAGGTCACCGTCACCTTCCCGGAAAACTATCAGGCCTCGCACCTGGCCGGCAAGGAAGCGACGTTCGACGTCACCGTCAAGGAAGTGGCGAAGCCCGGCGAACTCGAGGTCAATGACGAGACCGCCAAGAATCTCGGACTGGAATCGCTGGAGCGCCTGCGCGAGATCGTGCGCGGCCAGATCGAGAACCAGTTCGGCTCGATGACCCGCCAGAAGGTGAAGCGGCAGCTGCTCGATCAGCTCGACGCGGCCTACTCGTTCGAGGCGCCCTCGAAACTCGTCGAGGCCGAGTTCAACAACATCTGGGCCCAGGTCAACCGCGATCTCGAAGCCGCCGGCCACACCTTCGCCGACGAGGAGACCACGGAGGAAGAGGCGCGCGCCGAATATATGCGCCTTGCCGAGCGCCGTGTGCGTCTCGGCCTGGTTCTCGCCGAGATCGGCGAGAAGGCCGGCGTTATCGTCTCGGACGAGGAATTGCAGCGCGGCCTGTTCGAGCAGGTGCGCCGCTTCCCGGCAAACCAGCAGCAGGAAGCCTTCGAGTTCTACCGCAGCAATCCCGAAGCGATCAACGCGCTGCGGGCGCCGATGTTCGAGGAGAAGGTGGTCGACCACCTGCTCGGCCAGATTTCGGTCGACGACGTCAAGGTCAGCAAGGAAGAGCTGATGGCCGACGACGAGGAGGCCGAAACCGCGACCAAGGCAAAGCCGGCCAAGAAGGCCGCGTCGAAGAAGGCAGAGGCCAAGGCGGGCGAAGCTAAGGCAGGCGAAGCTAAGACGGGCGAAACCGCCGACGAGGCGGAAGAGCCCAAGAAGAAGGCCGCCCCGAAGAAGAAAGCCGCCAAGGACGCCGAGTAACGGCTYATCGATTTGATTTCGAAAGGCYGCCTTWAGGCGGCCTTTTTCGTTGCCGCGTCTTTCATCGTGGCGGCTGGAGCGTTTCAYCGTTTCATGGAAACGGCGAACCGCTCTATCTCTTTGTGTTCACGCAATTCCGAACGGAAAACCRCTTCACACTTTTCCTGGAATTGCTCCAGGCGACACACTCAAGTTGTGTTGATGGCTMGCCGCTGGCGATACCGAACGTTGAGCATTATCTGCGCTCTATCGCATTTGGCGCAGTCGTGTGGAGGCAGCGGTGAGGCTGGCATTCAAGATGAGAGGCGTGGTTGTTGCCGCGGCGCTCTCGTTTGCCTTGGCCGGCGCCGCCCAGGCCGCGCCGGACCTCGGTGACTGGCGTGTCGATGCCGGCAGCGACGGCCAGGTGACGGCATCGCTTCATGCCACTAACAAGCTGCTCATGGGCGGCGGCGCTCTGGGTTACAGCCCGGTGCTGACGCTGGCCTGCCGGCGCGATGGCGAACCGCGCTGGAGCGAATGGCTGCAGCTCAACGACGCGGTCTCGGCCAGCCAAAGGATCACCATGTCGGTCGTGGTGGATGGTGGCAGCAAATTCAATGAAAGCTGGTCGGTCGGACCGCGCGGCCGAACCCTGATCAGGGAAGGGGTCGATGGTATAAGGCGCCTGCATTCTGCAAACCGGCTGCTGCTGTCCTGGCGCTTCGGCTTGTTGTCCGGGCGCGGCGAGGCCGATTTCGAGCTTGCCGGGCTCTCCGATGCTATCATGCAGATCGCCGCGAGTTGCAACACCGATCCGCCCTGAGCGCCAAGCTTCAAAAAGCTTGGCTTTCATATCGGCCTGCGCGATTTTGTGGTATGTAGGTGCCGCAGTTCCACTGGGATATTCCGCTCAGTCATGCAAGCACACGCCAGCAGGCGACTATGGTGCGGATCGTCCGACGCCAATGACGATCAGGGAGGAAATGCCATGCGCGCAATCGCGCTTTTCTTCGTCTTGTCCGCCACGACCTTCATCGCAAGCCCGTCGCAGGCGCAGGACGCCGCCGCAGGCGAAAAGGTCTTCACCAAATGCAAAGTCTGCCACATCGTTGACCAGGACAGGAACCTGGTCGGCCCTTCGTTGCACGGCGTCATTGGCCGCACCGCCGGCACACATCCCGATTTCAGCTATTCCCCAGCTATGATTGCGGCAGGGAAATCCGGCATCAAATGGGACGAGCCTACGCTGACGAAGTACCTTCACGATCCCAAGGCAATGGTCAAAGGGACGAAGATGACGTTTCCCGGCCTCAAGGATGATCAGGACATAGCCAACGTCATCGCCTACCTGAAACAGTTTTCCAAGTAATCGGGCCCTTSCAGGCCCCCATCGGTAGCTCATCCCGAAGGACGGTGGTCGGCAGTTGCGTTGCTGAAAATGACGGGCGYGGCACGGTCACGATGGCAGCGCGCAGAATCCCAACAACAGCAGAATAGCTATGCCAAGACCGAGTATGAGAAGCGTCCGCGTGTCCATGKCGTCCACCTTCGACCGGGCGCATGACCCAAAGTCGGGATCGGTTTCGCAACGACCCATGTGCCAGTCAAAGTCTTGCAGCGCCCCTTTACGCGCCCAATAGAACGCGCGGCGCTGTATCAGAATATCGAAAAAAGCCCTTTGGAGCCAGCATGCGGCTCCTCCGGCGAAAGCGCGACAAATCGGCCACAAAGGAGTATGTTGGCGCTGGGTGCAGGTCGCGGTTTGCGTGGCCAGCCACGCAGAGCAGTCGCAGCGCGAAATCCGCGGCCTTGCCGGACCTGGTTTGGAGGAACGGCCATGGCTAGCTTTCATGTGATTGCAGGCGCCAGTGAAACGCTGGAGCACACCAAAGTCAGAAAAATCGGCATTTCCGATCTTTTCGATGCGCTCGGGCGCGGTGTCGACGACTTCATGGTCAAACCCTCGCACATCGTGTTTCTTTGCATGATCTATCCGCTCGTCGGCGTGGTGCTTGCCACCTGGACATCGGGAGCAAACACTCTGCCGCTGCTCTTTCCGCTGGTGTCCGGCTTTGCGCTGATCGGCCCGTTCGCGGCRATCGGCCTCTACGAGATCAGCCGCAGGCGGGAAGCCGGGCTCGATGCATCCTGGCGCCAGGCATTCGATGTCAGGCACTCTCCGGCGCTGCCCTCCATCGCGGCGGTCGGGATCATGCTCTTTGCAATCTTCATCACGTGGCTTTTGACCGCCAAGTTTTTCTATGAGGGCCTGTTCGGCCCTGAGCCGCCGGCATCGCTGTCCAGCTTTATCGCGCAGATATTCGCCACCGGGCGCGGCTGGACGCTGATCGTACTTGGGCACGCCATAGGCTTCGTGTTCGCCGTGGTCGTGCTGTGCACAACCGTGGTCGCTTTCCCGCTGCTGCTTGATCGCGATGTCGGCGCCTACGAAGCCATCCACACTTCGGTGCGCGTCGTCCTGACCAACCCGATCGCTATGGCTGCCTGGGGACTGATCGTCGCCGTCGGGCTGATCGTCGGCTCGCTGCCGGTGTTTGCAGGATTGGCGGTCGTGCTGCCAATTCTCGGTCATTCAACCTGGCATGTGTACCGCAAGGTGGTTGAGCCGCCGCCATCATCAATATCCGCAACCTCAAAGCGCGTCGCATGAATCCGTTCAAACGCGACGCGCCTTAGAGCCGGATGATTTCGGATCTGGTCGATCCGAAATCTGAATCCGGCTCTAAATCAAGGAGATAGAGCATGATGTCGCCCGAAAACCGTTTCACACTTTTCGGCATCATGCTCTAGTAGGCCGGATGGCTGAAGCGGGCGACCCGTGCGCCCTGGAGCAAGCTGCGGAAGTCGCCACCCTTGACGTGCACCAGCGTCTTGTGGTCGCCGGCTTCGAAATAGACGTCGCCTTCGGTGTCGAAGCTTTCGTCGAGAATGACCGGCACATCATAGGCGGCACCCACCGGCGGCACGGCGCCGATGTCGCAGTCGTTGAACAACTGGCTGACTTCATCTTCCGAGGCGAGGCCGAGCCGTCTATCGATAACGTCCTGCAGCGTGTTGAACTCAACCCGGTGGCTGCTCGGCACAACCGCCAGCGCATAGCCCATCTCGTAGTGAACCAGCACCGACTTGGCGAGCCGGCGGCCTGGGACATGCGCTGCCTGGGCGGTCTGGCTGCTGGTCGCGGTCCTGTGGTGGGCAACGGTATCGTAGTGGATACCCTTGCCGGCAATATAGTCCTTCAGCTTTCTTGCGATCGTCATCGTAGGCGCCTTTCTCTCATCATTTTCCTGTCAACGARGAACACGATCCGGCTCGGGCAAGAAGCGAGCCGGCTACGGTCCCATGCCGAATGACAGGACGCGGGTAAATTCGGTGTAATCGGATTCGAGCACCATGATCGTGACGAAGACCAGGATCAGCAGCGGGGGCACCAGGATCGCATAGGCAAGCGCGAGCCGCTCCCACGCCATATGCATGAACACGGCCACGATCAGCCCGGCCTTGAGCATCATGAACGTAACGATCAGGCCCCACCTGAGAAGTCCCTGAAGGCCGAAATAGTCGATGCTGTAGGAGCCGGCGCTGAGGATGAACAGCCAGCCCCAGACGACGAGATAAAGCTTGATCGGGTGCTGCTGACCCTCCGCATGTGTCGCCGCCGGTGCCGGAGCGATGACATTTCCATGTAGCCCGTGACCCCGCGCTTCCGCCTGTGCCATCGCTCCACCTCACCAAAGATAGAAGAATGCGAAGATGAACACCCACACCAGATCGACGAAGTGCCAGTAGAGTCCCAGGATCTCGACGCTTTCGTAGCGGCCTCGTCGGCTGGTGAAGAACCCGCGCACGCCCGTTTCGAAGTCGCCGCGCCATACCTTCCGCGCTGTGATCAACAGGAAGATCACGCCGATCGTGACATGGGTGCCGTGGAAGCCGGTGATCATGAAGAAGGATGAGCCGAACTGCACGGCGCCCCACGGATTCGTCCAAGGGCGAACGCCCTCGGTGATGAGCTTGGTCCATTCGAAGGCCTGCATGCTCACGAAGGTCGCGCCGAGAGCGGCGGTGAGCAGCATGAAGACCGCCGTCTTCCGGCGTTCGTGCCGGTAGCCGAAGTTGACGGCCATCGCCATCGTGCCGCTGGAGGATATGAGCACGAAGGTCATGATCGCGATCAGGATCAGCGGAATGTTCTTGCCGAACAAATGCAGCGCGAAAACCTCGCTCGGGTCGGGCCATGGCACCGTCGTCGACATGCGCGCCGTCATGTAGGACAGCAGGAAACAGCCGAAGATGAATGTGTCGCTGAGCAGAAAGATCCACATCATGGCCTTTCCCCAGGAGACGTTCTTGAACGCCCTCTGGTCGGAAGACCAGTCGGCGGCGATGCCGCGCAAGCCTGGCGGCCGCGAAACGGGACGATCGCCATGTCCCAGCGTAGTCTCGGTCATCCGCATCTCCTTGATTTAGAGCCGGATTCAGATTTCGGATCGGCTCGATCCGAAATCATCCGGCTCTAGGTCAGCAGCCCGCGACAGATGTCGATCAGATCGGCCGCCCATCCCATGAGCACCGAGAAGAGCACCAGCCAGACCACGAGCAGCACATGCCAGTACATCGCGCAGAGCTCGGTCGACAGAACAAGCCTTTCCGACCGGGCGCCTTGCCACGCGCGGACGTTGACACGGCCGAGCGCAACCAGCCCGCCGACGATGTGCAGGCCGTGCATCGCCGTCAGGAGATAAAAGAAACTGGCGGCSGGGTTCGCGGTTGCGAAATAGCCCTGAGCGGCGAAGTCGCGCCAAGCCAGCAATTGCCCGCCCAGGAAGGCCGCCGAGGTKAGGGCGCCGGCGAGAAGGGCAAGCCGAAGATTGTCGGATTGCCTTTTGTGCGCGGCCGAGACCGCGCCTTGCAGCGCTACGCTCGCCAGCGCCAGCATCGCGGTGTTGAGCCACAGGATCCCCGGCACCGGAGCCGGCTGCCAGTCTGTATAGACCATGCGCATGAAATAGGCGCTGATCAGCAGCGCAAACAGCGCGCCCACCACGGCAAGGAAGACGCCAAGCCCGATCTTGGCCGGGTGCATGAGCGGCGCTTCCGTCTCGGGAAAGGCTGTCACCGGACCGGCCTCCAGCCAGGGTTTGGACATCAGGCGCTGGCGTGACAGCCACCAGCCGGCCACCGCGGCTACCGCTGCGAGGAAGATCACGATCGCGCTCATGTGCTGCCGCCCTGCGTCAGCGGGCGCGGATCGTTCTGCGCAATGAAATCCTCCGGGGCGCCCGGGACGCTGTAGTCGTAGGCCCAGCGGTAAACGACCGGCAACTCCTTGCCGAAATTGCCGTGCGGAGGCGGCGTGCCCGCCGTCTGCCATTCCAGCGTCGTCGCCCGCCACGGGTTGTCGCCGGCCGGCCGGCCATGGCGCAGGCTCCACAGGAGGTTGAACAGGAACACCATCTGGGCAAAGCCGACGGTCAGCGCGGCGATGGTGATGAACTGGTTCAGCGTATGCACCGACGGCGGGACAAAGGCGGTCTCGCCGATCTCGGGGTAGCGCCGCGGCACGCCGACCAGCCCGACATAATGCATTGGGAAGAAGATCAGATAGGCGCCGAGGAACGTCACCCAGAAATGGAAGCGCCCCATCGCCTCGTTGAGCATCCGGCCGGTGATCTTGGGATACCAATGATAGATCGCGCCGAAGACGACGAGCACCGGCGCCACGCCCATCACCATATGGAAATGGGCGACCACGAACATGGTCTGCGCCAGCGGGACGTCGACCACCACATTGCCAAGGAACAGGCCGCTCAGCCCGCCATTGATGAAGGTGACGATGAAGGCGAGCGCAAACAGCATCGGGGTCGTCAGATGGATGTCGCCGCGCCACAGCGTCAGCACCCAGTTGTAGACCTTGATGGCGGTGGGGATGGCGATGATCAGCGTGGTGGTGGCGAAGAAGAAGCCGAAATAAGGATGCATGCCTGAGACGTACATGTGATGCGCCCAGACCACGAAGCTCAGCGCGCCGATGGCAATGATGGCCCAGACCATCATGCGATAGCCGAAGATGTTCTTGCGGGCGTGGGTACTGATGAGGTCGGAGACGATGCCGAAGGCCGGCAGCGCCACGATGTAGACCTCCGGATGGCCGAAGAACCAGAACAGGTGCTGGAACATGATCGGGCTGCCGCCGTTGTGCGGGAGCGGGGTGGCGCCCATCTCGACGATCGCCGGCATGAAGAAGCTCGACCCGATCAGCCGGTCGAACAGCATCATGACGCAGGCGACGAAGAGCGCGGGGAAAGCAAGCAAGGCCATCACGGTGGCCGTGAAGATGCCCCAAACGGTCAGCGGCAAACGCATCAGCGTCATGCCGCGCGTGCGGCCCTGGAGCACGGTCACGACATAGTTCAGGCCGCCCATGGTGAAGCCGATGATGAACAGGATCAGCGAAACAAGCATCAGGATGATGCCCCAGTCCTGTCCGCCAGGCGTGCCCGAGGTGATGGCCTGCGGCGGATAGAGCGTCCAGCCGGCGCCGGTCGGGCCGCCGGGCGCGAAGAAGCTGCCGGCCAACACCAGAACGGCGAGCAGATACACCCAGTAGCTCAGCATGTTGACATAGGGAAACACCATGTCGCGGGCGCCGACCATCAAGGGGATCAGGTAGTTGCCGAAACCACCGAGGAACAGCGCGGTCAGCAGGTAGATCACCATGATCATGCCGTGCATGGTCATGAACTGATAGTACATATCAGGTGTGATCGCGGTGAACGTGTCGGGGAAACCGAGCTTGAGGCGCATCAGCCAGGACAGCACCAGCGCGACGAGGCCGATGGCGGAGGCCGTGCCGGCGTACTGGATGGCGATGACCTTGGCGTCCTGCGAAAAGACGTATTTCGTCCACCAGCTGTGCGGATGATAGAGCTCGACCTCCGGCACTTCCGCGACCGGAATGAGGCCTGCTCCATGAGGCGTGACGTCAACCATCCCGACACCTCTTCGCTCGTTTCAAGTCTTCCGGCGAGGCAACTCCAGCGCCGTCTCGCCAATGCCTTTCCCTAGTTGGCCTTYACCCTCACCGGCACCATCAGCATGCCTGTCTTGGCGGGCGCCGAGAGTTGAGCAAAAGTCGATTGTTGCTGGAGCCAGGCTTGATAGTCCTGCTCGGTATCGACCTTAACGACGCCGCGCATGAAGGCGTGCCCGACGCCGCAAAGCTGGGAGCAAAGGATCTCGAACGTTCCGGTCCTGGTCGGGGTGAACCAGAAATAGGTGACCATGCCCGGCACCATGTCCATCTTGGCGCGGAATTCCGGAATGTAGAAATCGTGGATCACGTCGATCGAGCGCAGCAAGACCTTGACCGGCTTGCCGACCGGCAGATGCAGGTCCGCGCCCACCACAATGATGTTGTCCTGGCCGTCGGGATCCTGCGGATTGAGGCCGAGCGGATTGTCGGGGCTGATGAACCGTGCGTTGGTGGTGCCGAGCTTGCCGCCCTTGCCGGGCAAGCGGAAGCTCCATTGCCATTGCTGCGCAAAGACCTCGATCTCGGTTGCGTCCTTGGGGACGGTGACGAACTGGCTCCACACGAACAGGCCGGGCGCCAGCAACGACGCCACGCCGATGGCGGTGAACACCGTCAGCCAGGATTCGAGCCTTCTGCTCTCGGGCTCATAGGCCGCCTCCTGTCCTTCCTTATGCCGGAAGCGGAAAACGCAATAGGCCATGAACAGCACGACAGCTGAAAAGACCGTGCCGGTGATCCAGAAAGTGATGACAAGAGTATTGTCGATATAGCCCCAGTTGGAGGCTATCGGCGTTGACCACCAGGGGCTCAGCACATGGAACAGGACCGAGCCTACGACAATCAGAACGAGCACGAGCGCTACGGCCATCCTCGGTTCCTCCGGCATTCCGAGGGACGTGTCCTGCAGGAAGGCCGTAGCTATAATAGCTCAATTTGCGGTTGGAATTCCAGAGCCGACCGTCTTTTGAGGAGAAGCCGCCCGGCGCGACCCCGCCTAGAGCCGGATGATTTCAGGTCTGTTCGACCTGAAATCTGAATCCGGCTCTAAATCAAAGAGATAGAGCATGATGTCGCCCGAA
>BFBZ01000853.1_pt1 | contig 23895 bp, 24 predicted proteins | sample 1888401 | NCBI WGS metagenome assembly BFBZ01 (sample SAMD00112614, study PRJDB3348) | symbiont metagenome | host: Chara braunii
CGGTCCCTATCTGCCGTGGGTGTTGGAATATTGAGAGGATTTGTCCCTAGTACGAGAGGACCGGGATGAACGTACCTCTGGTGGAGCAGTTGTCGCGCCAGCGGCAGTGCTGCATAGCTATGTACGGACGGGATAACCGCTGAAAGCATCTAAGCGGGAAACCCACCTCGAAACGAGTATTCCCTTGAGAACCGTGGAAGACGACCACGTTGATAGGCCGGGTGTGTAAGTGCGGCAACGCATGCAGCTTACCGGTACTAATCGTTCGATTGGCTTGATTGCTCTCATTTTCAATGTCCACATGCACTCGCATGTGTCATTGCCGGGCTTGACCCGGCAATCCATCGAAATTGAGAAAGAAAGACATCGCGTGTGTGGATCGAGGTCCACGGGTCAAGTGCCCGTGGACTGCGCTCAACGCTTCGCGTTTCGCTTGATTGCTTCGTATTTCTGTCCTTCGCCGGCCTGGTGGTTTTAGCGAAGAGCCTCAACCCGATCCCATTCCGAACTCGGCCGTTAAACTCTTCAGCGCCAATGGTACTATGGCTTAAGTCCTGGGAGAGTAGGTCACTGCCAGGCCTGCAAAGGACAGACATTTCCTCATTACGATTTCACGACATAAAACGCCGTCTCCTTTCCGGAGGCGGCGTTTTTGCGTTTGGGACGCCAGTTCGCCGATCGTTCCAACTCTCATTTCTGTGTTTTGACGCGGCCATCTGCCGCCGCCACGCTATGCTTTGGCCACGATCGGGGCGATGATCGGTCTTTGATATTTCAGAGTTGAACTGCGTTTCCAGACCAAACGACCCAAATTCCAGACATCCCGCCTTCCAGACGAGGAGAATTCCATGCGTGATTTCACCCGCCCTTCGATCGCCGTCATGGCGCTCGCCACTGTAGCGTCGTTCGGCGCCGTAACTTTCGCCGGCAGCGCGTTCGCGCAGGCTCCCGCAAAGCAGGCGGCGCCGACGCCGCCGCCGCCGGCGCCCGAGCCGCTGAAGCAGATCGCGCTCACCGACAAGCAGATCGATGCGCTGATCGCCGCGCAAAAGGAAATGGATGCGGTGACGGACAAGCTGCCGGAAGGCGCGCAGGACAAGCCGGACCCGAAATTGCAGGCGCAGCTCGAAGGCATCGCCAAGAAGAACGGCTTTGCGGATTTCAACGAATACGGTGCGGTCTATGACAACGTCTCGATGGTGATGAGCGGTATCGATCCCAAGACCAAAGCCTTCACGCAGCCGCCCGAGGTGCTGAAAAAGCAGATCGCCACAGTCTCGGCCGATCCGAAAATTCCGGCCAAGGACAAGAAGGCGATCCTCGACGAGATGAACGCGGCGGTCAAAACCACCACCAACATCCAGTTCCCCGATAACATCACGCTGGTAACGAAGTATTACGACAAGCTCGGCCCGCTGCTTCAGGACGATCAGTGACGATCCGCCGTTCCATCAATTCAAATCGTAAACGCCGCCTCCACACGAGGCGGCGTTTTGCTTTAGGACGCCGCTCGTCCCCGCGAAGGCGGGGACCCATTGCTTCGTAAGTTCCGGATTCCCGCTGACGCGGGAATGAGCGTAAGGTATCTGACCGGAGTAGCTTGAAATCGTGATGCAACTTTCAACCGACGATCATGCCTGGCCCGAATTGCCGTTCGCGCAGTGGCAGGACACCTGCGCGACGCTGCACATGTGGACGCAGGTGGTCGGGAAAATCCGCCTCGCGCTGGCGCCGATGGTCAATCACTGGTGGCAGGTGCCGCTCTATGTGACCTCGACGGGTCTCACCACGTCGCCGATTCCGTACTCGTCTATCAGCTTCCAGATCGATTTCGATTTCTGCCGCCATGTCCTGACATTTGCGACCAGCGATCAGCGCCGCGCCGAGTTCGCGCTCGCGCCGATGCCGGTCAGCGAATTCTACGATCGCGTCATGCAGATCCTGCGCGATCTGGGCATCGGCGTGAACATCTGGACCGTGCCCGTCGAAGTCGCGGACGCGATTCCCTTCGAACAGGATCGTCAGCATAAGTCTTACGACGCGGATGCCGCGCATCGCTTCTGGCTTGCGCTGGTTCATGCCGATCGCGCGATGAAGAGATTTCGCGCGCCCTTCATCGGCAAAGTGAGTCCGGTGCATTTCTTCTGGGGCAGTTTCGATCTCGCAGTCACGCGATTTTCCGGCCGCACCGCGCCGCCGCATCCGGGCGGCATGCCCAATCTCGGCGACTGGGTGGCGGTCGAGGCCTATTCGCATGAAGTGTCGAGCTGCGGCTTCTGGCCCGGCAACGGCGGTTACGGCAACGCGGCGTTCTATTCCTATGCGTATCCCGAACCGAAAGGTTTTGCGGACGCGCCGCTGCGGCCGCGCCAAGCTGTGTTCGATCCGGATTTGCGCGAATTCATTCTCGACTACGATGCGGTGCGCGCGTCGGATTTGCCGGATCGGATGCTGCTCGAATTTTTCCAGAGCACTTACGAGGCGGCGGCAAACTGCGCCTCATGGGACCGCGCGGCGCTGGAGCGCCAAAAAAGCAAAAGTTAGCCCCATTCTGCTTGACTTTTTCCTATCAGGATAATAATCCTATATCGGCCTGAGCGATGAGGCGGCACCGGACCGTTTCGCGCGCAGGCACTGGCTGTTGACGGCGGAGCGGCGGGAGGCGTCGCGCCTGTCGCAACAGGCGCGCGCGGCCTTCGCAGGGCTGCGCGGCGGGCTCGATCGCAAGAGCCTGCCGAAGGTGTCTCGCAAACACCTTGGCGCCTCTCGCCGCTCCGCCCTCACAACCCGGACGCATTGATTTGCGCCGCGGGAAATTTCCGGCTGCGCGGATTACGCTGCGGGCGGCACGGAAATTTTCACCGACTCGCGCTGCATCATCTTGTTGTGGAACGCGTCGATCTTCGGAAACGCCTTGCGCCATCCGCAATCGGGAAAGCGGAAATCCGCGTAACCCAGCACGCAGACCAGACCGATCTGCGCCATATCGAGCGGTGTGCGCGTGAGAATATCGCCGTGATTCTCGAAGCGCGTCAGGCCTTGCCAGGCGCGATCCCATTGACCGTCGATCCAGGTCTGCCAGCGCAGATTTTCCGGCCGCAGCATTTTTTCGTAACGGCACAACAGCATCGCTTCGAGCATGCCCTGCGTGATCGAATGCTCGGATTTCACCTGCCACTTTTTCGCGCCCGACGGCGGAATGAGTTTGCCGCCGGCGAGTTCGTCGAAATATTCGGCGATGACGTAGGAATCCACGATGGTGCTGCCGTCATCGAGAATGAGCGCCGGCAGTTTCCGCAGCGGATTGATTTTGCGCGAATACTCCTCGTTCAGCTTGTCGGGACTGACGGTCGCCGGCACAAGCTCGATTCTGTCGATCAGCCCGAGTTCGATGGCGCAGATCCGCAATTTGCGCGCGAACGGCGAGGCCGGAGAGAACGTCAGATTCATGCCGCGATCACTTCCTGACGCTGCGCGCCGAGGCCGTCGATGCCGAGCGTGACCACGTCGCCGACATTGAGGAACAGCTGCGGCTTCATGCCGAGGCCGACGCCGGGCGGCGTTCCGGTCGTGATAATGTCGCCGGGCATCAGCGTGGTGATTTCCGACAAATAAGAGACGATCTTCGGTACGTTGAAAATCATCGTCGCAGTCGAGCCGGTCTGGCAACGCTTGCCGTTGACGTCGAGCCACATGCCGAGCTTTTGCACGTCGGGAATTTCGTCGGCGGTCGCGATCCACGGGCCGAGCGGGCCGAACGTGTCGTGCGACTTGCCCTTGGTCCATTGTCCGCCGCGCTCCTGCTGGAAGAAACGTTCCGACACGTCGTTGCAGACCGCAAAGCCCGCGACATGCTTCATCGCGTCCGCTTCCTTGATGTATTTGGCGCGCGTGCCGATGATGATTGCAAGCTCCACTTCCCAGTCGAGCTTGGTTGAGCCGCGCGGCTTCTCGATCGGATCGTTCGGGCCGGAAATGCTTGAGTTGGCCTTGATGAACAAAATCGGCTCGGTCGGGATCGGAAGGTTCGTTTCCTTGGCGTGGTCGGAATAATTCAAACCGATGGCGAGAAATTTATTAAAGCCGGTGACGGGCGCTCCGAAGCGCGGCGTGCCGTCGACCAGCGGCAGCGATGCCGGATCGAGCGCGGCCAGTTTCTTCAGGCCTTCGGGAGACAGCACGTCGCCGGTGATGTCTTTCACCTGCGCCGACAGATCGCGCACGCGGCCCGAGCGATCCATCATGCCGGGCTTTTCCTGGCCCTTGTTTCCGTAACGCACCAGCTTCATCGTCGTCGTCTCCCGTCGGTTTATTGTTGGATGCTTCTTGAAACAGCGCGCGGAGAAATTCAACCGCCAGAGCCGTTGTGCAGTGCGTTTTGATGCGGCGTGGCGCGGCTAATCGATCAATTTGAAGGCGTCGCCATTGCGCACGATATGGCCCGGATCGAAATGGCCGCCGAAAACAAGCGCCGGCGTATCGGCAAAACGCGAGAAAATCTGCTTGCGGGTCTCCACCGATGCGGCCTTGTCGTAGTCGAACTCCGACGACCAGTCGAGATGGTGCATCTGGCAGGGATGATGCGCGACATCGCCGATCAAGACGGCTTCCTTGCCTTCCGAGCGGATCAGGATGCACATGTGGCCGATGCTGTGGCCGGGCGACGAAATCAGCGAAATCTCGTCCGCGATCGGATCGCCGGGCGCAACGAGATCGGCAAAACCGGCTTTTGCAATCGGCGTGACCGACTCGGCGATGATCTTTTGTATGCCGGGGTTCGCGGTCGGTCTCTGGGAATACTCGAATTCGGTCTTGCCGAACTTGTAACGTGCATTCGGGAATGCCGGAATCCATGTCCCGTCCGCGATCTTCGTGTTCCAGCCGATATGATCGAGGTGAATATGCGTGCAGATCACGGTGTCGATTGTTTCGGCCGCGCATCCGGCAGCGGCGAGTTTTTCAAGGTAGGGCGTGTTCAGATTGTCCCAGAATTTGAACGGAAGTCCCTGCTTGGCGTTTCCGATGCAGGTATCGACGACAATTTTCTGCGTCGGCGTTTGCAGCAGCCATGACTGGATATTGAGGCGGAGCTTGCCTTCTGTTGTCGCGTAACGCGGCGCGAGCCAGGAAATTTTCCGGATTTCGTCCGGCGTTGCCTGCGGCAGGATGAACGCCGTGCCGCCGACTGTCTCCAGTTCGGTAATCCGCGTGATCTTCACGCGGCCGACCGTCCAGCTTTTCAATCCCGCTGCTGCCGGCGTCATCGCAGCACTTACATCGTGCCCGGATACGCGCCGCCGTCGAGCAGAATGTTCTGGCCGGTGATGAAGCCGGATTTCGCGCCGCAGAGAAACGCGCAGAACAGACCGAATTCTTCCGGGTCGCCGAAGCGTCCGGCAGGATTCAGTTTCGCGCGGCTCTTGAGATAATCGTCGACCGATATTCCGGCGGCTTCGGCAGATTTCGACGTCACCGGCCCACGCAGGCGATCGGTGTCGAACGGTCCCGGCAGCAGGCCGTTGATCGTGACATTGTTGACGACAGTCTTGCGCGCGATGCCGGCGACGAATCCTGTGAGGCCGCTGCGCGCGCCGTTCGACAATCCCAACACATCGATCGGCGCTTTCACGGCGGCGGAGGTGATGTTGACGATGCGGCCGAACTTGCGCGCCATCATGCCGTCGACCGTCGCCTTGATGAGTTCGATGGGCGTCAGCATGTTGGCATCGAGCGCCTTGATCCAGTCGTCGCGAGTCCAGTCGCGGAAATCGCCGGGCGGCGGGCCGCCTGCATTGTTGATCAGAATATCGGGATCGGGACAGGCTTTCAGCGCGGCCTCGCGTCCGGCAGGCGTCGTGATGTCGCCCACGACTTCGGTGACTTTCACCTTTGGGCTGAGTTTGCGGATGTCGGCTGCGGTTTTCGCCAGCGCCTCCGCGCCGCGCGCTGTAATCACGACATCGACGCCTTCATTCGCCAGTGCAATCGCGCAGGCGCGTCCCAAGCCCTTGCTCGCCGCGCACACGATTGCTTTGCGTCCCGATATTCCAAGATCCACTGAATTGCTCCATTCGCTGATTGGCGCGCCGTCTTAGCCGATCCGCGTGCGCGGGAAAATCAGCCTGCGCGCATCTCTGCCTTGATCATGTCGGCGGCTTTCTCGCCGATCATGATCGTGGGCGCATTGGTGTTGCCGCCGATCACCGTCGGCATGATCGAAGCGTCGGCGATCCGCAGGCCCTGTAGCCCGTAAACCTTCAGTTTCGGATCGACCACAGCCATCGGATCGACGCCCATCTTGCAGCTGCCGACCGGATGATAAACGGTATCGGCGCGCGCGCGGATCGCGTTGCGGATGTCCTCGTCGGTATGAACGTCGGCGGTAAACGCGTCCGAGGTTTCGATGGCTTTCAATGCGGGCGCGTCGAGCAGGCGCCTGGTCGTCTTGAAGGCGGCGACCATCGCCTCCATGTCTTCGGCGTCGCCGAAGAAATTCGGATCGATGGCCGGCGGCTGCATCGGGTCTGCGCTTTGCAGCCAGACGCTGCCGCGGCTTTTGGGCCGCAGCAGGCAGACGTGACACGAGAAACCGTTGGCGAAAAACGGCGTGCGGCCGTGATCGTTGACGACGGCCATGCAGAAATGAAGCTGGATGTCGGGCAACGGCAGATCGGGCCGCGTTTTGAGGAAGCCGCCGCATTCGGCGATGTTCGATGTCATTGCGCCGCGCCGTTCGCGGCGGAACTGGAAGATCGATTTGATGATGCGCCCGATGCCGGCGAATGTCAGTCCGGTGAAATAGGGCAGGTTGGATCGATACCCGAAGATGAAATCCGGGTGGTCGTGCAGGTTTTTGCCGACGCCCGGCAAATGATGCACCGACGCGATGCCGTGCTTTTGAAGTTCGGCTGAATCGCCGACGCCCGACAGCATCAGAAGCTGCGGCGTCTGGAATGCGCCGAGGCTGAGGATGACTTCGCGTCCAGCCTTGATCGTCTTTGTGTCCTTGCCCTCGCGATACTCGACCCCGACCGCGCGCTTGCCCTCGAACAGAATGCGGGTCGCGCGGGCATTGGTGATGACGCGCAGATTCTTGCGCGTCTCCATGAACGGATGGATGTAGCCGCGCGCCGCGCTCCACCGCTCGCCGTTTTTCTGCGTCACCTGATAGATGCCAAGGCCTTCCTGATCGGGGCCGTTGAAATCCTCGTTGATCTTGAACTGGGCCTCGCGTGCGGCTTGCAGATAAATCTCATGAACCGGATTGTCGGTTTGCAGTTTGGTGACGCTGAGCGGGCCGCTCTGGCCGTGATATTCGCCGCCGAGTTCGGTGTTGTTTTCCGATTTCTTGAAATAGGGCAGCACGTCCTTATACGACCAGCCGGTGTTGCCGAGCGATGCCCACTCGTCGTAGTCGGCCTTGTTGCCGCGGATATAGACCATCGCGTTGATCGCGGAGGAGCCGCCGAGACCCTTGCCGCGTGGCTGATAGCCTATGCGGCCGTTGAGGCCTTTCTGCGGAACGGTGTCGAACGCCCAATTGTTGACCGGATAAGGCACCATCAGGATCAGCGCGCCGGGCGTCGTCACAACCCAGTTGTCGTCCTTGCCGCCCGCTTCGAGCAGCGCGACAGACACATTCGGGTCTTCGGACAGGCGGCTTGCGACCGCGCAACCGCCCGAGCCTCCGCCAACGACAACATAGTCGAACAAATCCGACATTATTTCTCTCCCCAAATTCTTACGCCGGACGTTGATGCCGGTCGTACTTCGCCCGCAATTCCAAGACAGAATACTAAGACATAAAACGCAGCAGTTTAATCAGCCGCGCGATCTTGCCCCCATAGGGCGGATAGAGATCGGCGAGGCGATTGAACGGCGAGCGATAGAAGATCGGCTTCATCTTGCTCAGCGTGTTGAACCCCCACTCGCCGTGATAGGCGCCGATGCCGGATGCGCCGACCCCGCCCATCGGCTGATTGGCCTGCACGAAATGAAACAGGCAATCGTTCACCGTCACGCCGCCTGACACCGTGCGCGCGAGAACTTCATCGCGCGCGGCATCGTCCTTGCCGAACCAATAGAGTGCGAGCGGACGATCGTGCGCGTTGATGTAGCTGATGGCTTCACTTGCCGTTTCGCATGCGCTGACCGGAAGAATGGGTCCAAAAATTTCTTCCTGCATGATTTTCATGTCGGGCGTCACGCCGCTCACAATCGTCGGCGGAAATTTGCGCTTCGATTTCCACGCCGGATCGCTCGGCTTTGCGGCTTGCGTGATTTTTGCGCCTTGAGCGGCGGCATCCGCGAGCACGGCTTCCAGCCGCGCATAATGATTGTCGGACACAATCGAAGTGTAGTCCTTGTTGTCGGGGCTGGTGCCGAACATTTTTGCGATGTTCGCACTCGCCTTCGACACGAATTCATCCATCGACGCTTTCGGGATCAGCACATAATCCGGCGCGATGCAGGTCTGGCCTGCATTCATCAGCTTGCCGTAGACGATGCGCTCGGCGGCTTCGGAAATATCGGCGGAGCGATCCACAATGGTGGGAGATTTTCCGCCAAGCTCGAGCGTCACCGGCGTCAGATTGCGTCCGGCGGCTTCGGCGACCATGCGGCCGACGCGCGTCGATCCCGTGAAGATCAGATGATCGAACGGCAGGCTGGCGAATTTCTGCGAAATGTCGCCGTCGATGCCGGTCACGTACAATTCGGCGTCGTCGAATTTTTCGGCAATCAATTTTTTCAGCAATGCCGAAAACTGCGGCACCAGTTCGCTCGGCTTGATGAGCACGCGGTTGCCGGCGGCAATCGCCGCGATGGCCGGCGCGAGCGTCAGTTGCAGCGGATAGTTCCACGGCGCGATGATGCCGACGACGCCGAGCGGCTGCGGCAGCAGGCGGTTCTTGGCCGGGAAATATTGCAGTTCGGTCGCAACATGTTTCGCCGCCATCCAGCGATTGAGATGTTTCGTGGCGTGCTTGATCTCGGCCAGCACGAACAGCGTCTCTGCAATCAGCGTCTCGGTGGACGAACGATTGCCGAAATCGGCGGAGATCGCCTTGTCGAAGGCAAGCTCGTTTTCAACCACAAGCGCGCGCAGCCGCGCCAGACGATCGAGCCGCTCTTTCGCCGTGGCCGGCGCGCCTTCGCGCGACAATGCGATGGCGCGATGGAAAACATCCTGCATCGCATTGACCGATGCGCTGTTGACGGATTGGTCCATGTCGTCCTCCCTCGGACTTTGCCGGCCGATAGTGCGGGCGAGGCTGGTCCGCCGAGACCGTCTTGGCAAGGGCGGCGAGCGCCGCCGGAGCACGAATCGCGATCCGAATTCGGTTGAACGAGCCTGTTTTGCCGTCATTATTCGTGAAAAAGGCGGTGTACGGGCCTTTCCAAAGCGTGGTGTGGTTGATACATAACCGTCGCACCACGGACATTGTCCTGGCTGTCTTTTCCGGATCCATCGACGGTCGGATCGGCGCTTTCAGCGTTGAAAAATCGTCCGTCCGCGACCGCCGGAAGAGATTGCAAAAGTTTATCGCGGGGTGGAGCAGCCCGGTAGCTCGTCAGGCTCATAACCTGAAGGTCATAGGTTCAAATCCTATCCCCGCAACCAAATTGAAGAATGAAAAAGGCTCCTGAAATTCAGGAGCCTTTATTCTTTCACCGGTGCTTCATTCACCACGGCAATCCGCACAGATCGAGCACGCCGTCGCGCGGGCCGTAGCGCATGTCGAACACGTAAGGCTTCATCACGTCGAACAAAACGCGCTCGTGTCTGTCGCCGGCTTTCTGCTCGACATACATCTCGCCGCCGAACGCGTGCCAGCCGCGCTTTTCATAAAAAGCCTCGTTGTGAGGCCGGCACACCAGCACGGCGAAATCGATCGAGCGTTCGTCGCGCAGCGTCTGGATCGCGGCGGTCAGCGCAAGGCCCGCGTAGCCTTTGCGGCGATGGTCGGCATGCGTCGCCACGCCGCCGACGCCGCCGAGACGGACCTTGCGGCCTTTCCATGTGCCGATGCGCCGGTAGATGCCGACATGGCAGACGACCTCTTCGTCGTCCTCGATGAAAACCCGCAAATCGGGATTGGCCCATTGCACCGGGCCGGTCGGCAATATCATTGCGGCCTCGGGCGGAAAACTTGCCATTACTAACGGCTGGGCGCGGGGCCACGATGAGTCGCCTGTTTGAATGTCGATTTCGATGCTCATTTTGTCCGGCCATCATGTCGCGCGCGGATCAGCATTGCTTGCGCGCCGGATGGTAAAACGCCGATTCCGGTGCCAAATTGCAAGCTCTGAATTGGAGCGGATAAAGGCATGCGCGCGACTGAACTGACGGCCTCTCAGAAGTGGTCCATCCTGATCGGCGCTTCGCTGATGCTCAGCCTTGCGATGGGCATGCGGCAGAGCTTCGGGCTGTTTCAGCCCGCGATCCTGCACACCACGCAGATCACGGCCGCCGACTTCTCGCTCGCCACCGCCATCTCCAACATCGTCTGGGGCATCACCCAGCCCTTCGTCGGCATCGCCGCCGACCGCTATGGCACCCGCTACGTGATGATCGGCGGCGTGTTCGTTTACGCGCTCGGCATCGTCGTGATGATGATGTCGACGACGGTCGGCCCTTTCATCATCGGAATGGGACTTTGCATCGGGCTCGCGCTGTCATGCGTGGCGTCGAGCATCAGCATGACGGTCGCCTCGCGCGCCGTCTCCGCCGCCAAGCGCAGCGTGACGATGGGCGCGGTGTCGGCGGCAGGTTCGCTCGGTCTTGTCGTCGCGTCGCCATTGGCGCAGTCGCTGATTACCTCGTCCGGCTGGCAGATGGCGTTCGTCGGCTTCCTCGGTCTTGTTGCCGTGATGCTTCCGGCGGCATTCGCGGCTGGCAAGTCGGACAGGATCGACATCGAAAAGAGCGATGAACTCGACCAGACGCTCGGCGGCGTGCTGCAAACCGCGTTCGGCCACTCGGGCTACGTCATCATGGCGCTCGCATTTTTCGTCTGCGGATTGCAGCTCGTGTTTATCACCACGCATCTGCCGAATTATCTGGCGCTGTGCGGTCTCGATCCCTCGCTTGGCGCGTCCGCTCTGGCGCTGATCGGCCTGTTCAACGTGTTCGGTTCGTATGCGTTCGGCTGGCTCGGCGGAAAATATCCGAAGCAGCTGCTGCTGGGCGGCATCTATATCGTCCGCTCGCTGGCAATCGCCGCATACTTCACGCTGCCGGCGACGCCGACATCGACACTGGTGTTTGCGGCCGTCATGGGCGCGCTATGGCTCGGCGTCGTGCCGCTCGTCAACGGACTGGTCGCGCAACTGTTTGGATTGCGCTTCATGGCGACGCTCACCGGTATCGCGTTCTTCAGCCATCAGGTCGGCTCGTTTATCGGCGCGTGGGGCGGCGGACTGATCTATGAGCGCCTCGGCAGCTACGACTACGCCTGGAAGGGCGCCGTCATTATCGGCCTATTGGCAGGCTCGATGCAGATGCTGATGAATGTGCGTCCGCCCAAGGCCAAGGACGAGCTCGGCGGGGCCTTGCCCAACGCAGCCTGATATTGCGGCGCTATTTGGCGCGGCATATCGTCTGTTTCCAGGCGATGAAACCATCTATAAGTGGCGGCGTTGACAGATCGTCACCCATCATTCCGGATTTGATCCCATGACCTTTACGCTCCCGAACTTGCCTTACGCTCATGACGCGCTTGCGCCGTACATGTCGAAGGAAACGCTGGAATACCATCACGACAAGCATCATCAGGCCTACGTGACCAACGGCAACAACGCCATCAAGGGCACCGAATTCGAGGGCAAGTCGCTCGAAGACATCGTGAAGGCTTCGTTCGGAAAAAATCCGGCGGTCTTCAACAATGCCGGCCAGCACTACAACCATCTGCATTTCTGGAACTGGATGAAGCCGAAAGGCGGCGGCGACAAACTGCCGGGCAAGCTCGCCAAGAAGATCGACGAGGATCTCGGCGGTCTCGAAAAGTTCAAGACCGATTTCGCTGCGGCCGGCGTCGGCCAGTTCGGCTCGGGCTGGGCGTGGCTGTCGGTGAAGAACGGCAAGCTGGAAATTTCAAAGACGCCCAATGGCGAAAGCCCGCTGGTGCACGGCGCAACGCCAATCCTCGGCGTCGATGTGTGGGAGCATTCCTACTACATCGACTATCGCAATCGCCGCCCGGATTATCTGAAGGCGTTTGTCGACAATCTCGTGAACTGGGACTATGTCGATCAACTCTTCTCGAAAGCCGTGTGACAAGCTCAGAACTTGAGCCTATGATTTGCGGGATCGCAGCGATGCGGTCCCGCTTTTCATTTCAAACCGGCGATCTCTCCTCATGGCCTATCTTCTTGTCTTCTTCGGCGGCGGTCTTGGCGCATCGCTGCGGCATGCCATTAACGTCGGATGCGCGCGGGCCTGCGGCACGAATTTTCCCTACGGCACGTTCGTCATCAACATCACCGGCTCGACGGTGATGGGGCTGATCGCGGGCTATCTCGCGTTCAAGGGAGACGCTTCGCAGAACTGGCGGCTGTTCCTGATGACCGGAATTCTCGGCGGCTACACGACGTTTTCGGCGTTCTCGCTGGACGCCATTCTGCTTTACGAGCGCGGGGAGATCGGACTGGCCGCGTTCTATGTCGGCGGCTCCGTCGTGCTGTCGATCCTCGGTCTCGTCGCCGGATTGGCGCTGGTTCGCCATTTCGCATAACGCCGATTTCATTTGTCCGAGACATCATCACAGAAAGCGCCTCGCAAACGCCGCAAGCGCAAGCCGTTCGGCTGGTCCACCTTCATTATTCTTGTGCTCGTCGTCGTTAGCGCGGCGCTGGTCTATCGGCGCGACGGTCTCGACGGCGTTCTGAAAATCCTGTTTCACGATGTTTCGCTGTTCGGCGAAATCATGCCGCGCGTGTTCGCCGGATGCCTGCTCGGCGGTTTGCTCGCCGCAGTCCTGCCGCACGACAAGGTGTCGAAATCGCTCGGTCCTGAGTCCGGCCTGAAGGGACTTTTGATCGGGACGGCGTTCGGCGCGATTTTGCCGGGCGGGCCGTTCACTGCTTATCCCGTCGCGAGTGCCTTGCTTGCCGTTGGTGCGGATTTCGGCGCGACCATTGCGCTGGTGGTGAGCTGGACGCTGATCGGTTACGGCCGCGCGGTGGCGTGGGAGATGCCGATTATGGGCGCGGACTTCACGCTGTGGCGGATCGTGTTGTGCCTGCCGATGCCGGTTCTCGCCGGCGCGCTTGGCCGCTTCGTCTATGTCCGCGTCAAGGAGCGGCTGACGTCATGAATATGAGCGCGCTCATCATCGACATTCTGTTGTGGGGTTCGCTGATCGGCGTCGCCGTTCTTGCGTGGACGCAGGATCGCAAAGTCATGACGACGGCGTTGCGCAAGGGCACGATGGATTTCGTCTACATCGTGCCGCGCATCGCGCTCGGTGTGATCGGTTCGGGCTTCATCGCAGCCATCATTCCCTCGCATGTTATCGTCGGCGGATTGGGTCCCGATACCGGCTGGCTTGGCGTTGCGACAGCCGTGATCGCGGGCGCGGCGACGCCGGGCGGACCGGTGATCGGCTTTTCCATCGGTGCCGTGGCGATGAAAAGCGGCGGCGGCGCGCCGCAGGTCGTCGCCTATGTGGTCGCCTGGGCACTGTTTGCGTTTCAGCGTCTGATCCTGTGGGAAATTCCCTTCATGCCCGCGCGCTTTGTCTGGTTTCGCGCGGCGGTCTCGCTGCCGTTTCCGTTTCTCGCTGCGGCGTTTGCTATGCTGATCGGAAAACCCTGACTGTGCAGTGCCTTGTGAGGCGCTGGATCGGGCCTATGTTATAATATAACAGGGGCATGGTTTTCCGTCCCGAAAGGCACCGTTCGATGGCTCATGGCCATTCTCATTCACATTCTCATGGCTCGGCGTCGCCGCATCCGGCGCAAAAGCCGGATTGGTCCCTGCTGGGAATGACACTCGCAGCACGTCTTGGATTGGCGGCAGCGATCAGCGCAGGATTCTGGGCTCTCGTTATTCTGGCGGCGAGATAGGCATGTCCGGTCACATTCGATTCAGCGACGTGACGTTCGGCTACGATCGGCATCCGGCTGTCCATCATTTGAGCGGCGAGATTGCGGAGGGTGCGCTGCTCGCTGTCGTCGGCCCGAACGGCGCCGGAAAATCGACGCTGTTGCGCGGCGTCGCCGGTCTTCTGAAGCCGCTGTCCGGTTCAATCGATTTCGGCGCACACGATCCGCGCGACATCGCCTACCTGCCGCAGACCAGCGAAATCGACCGCAGCTTTCCGATCTCGGTGTTCGATTTCGCCGGAACGGGTTTGTGGCGCGCCACCGGATTCGCCGGCGGCGTCGGCAAAGCGGAGCGCAAGCGCGTGGCAGATGCATTGACTATCGTCAGTCTGGGCGGATTTGAAAACCGCGCCATCGGCACGCTGTCCGGCGGACAATTGCAACGCATGCTGTTCGCGCGTGTGCTCGTTCAGGACGCGCGCCTGATCGTGCTGGACGAACCTTTCAATGCGGTCGATTCCAAGACGTCGGCGGATCTGATGACAATTCTGCGGCGCTGGCAGACGGAAGGCCGCACCGTGCTGGCGGCTTTGCACGACCTCGATTTCGTGCAAAAGAACTTCCCCGAGACGCTGCTGCTCGCGCGGTCGGCCGTGGCGTGGGGCAAGACGCCGAAGGTTCTCAGCCGGAAAAATCTGTCCGCCGCGCAGAAACTCTGCGAGGCGTTCGACGATGGCGCCCGGCCGTGCCCGGACGCGCCTCATCCCAAGGCGGCTTGAGCGGCCATGATTTACAACATCCTGATCGCGCCGTTCGTGGAATTGGACTTCATGCGCCGCGCGCTTGTGGCGATGATCGTTCTCGCATTCGGCGCCGCGCCGGTCGGCGTGTTTCTGATGCTGCGCCGGATGAGCCTGATGGGCGATGCGATGTCGCACGCGATTCTGCCCGGCGTCGCCGTCGCGTTTCTGTTGTCCGGAGTGAACCGCATTGCAATGTCGATTGGCGGGCTGATCGCGGGCGTGCTGGTCGCGCTGCTCTCAGGTCTCGTGACGCGCGTAACGCCTGCGAAGGAAGATGCATCGCTCGCCGCGTTCTATCTGATGTCGCTGGCGCTCGGTGTGGCGATTGTCTCCTCGCACGGCACCAATCTCGATCTTCTGGAAATCCTGTTCGGCAATGTGCGGGCGCTGGACGCGCAGGTGCTGGCCATCGTTGCCGTCAACACCACCGTTTCCCTGTTTGCTTTTGCGATCATCTATCGCCCGCTGGCGATCGAATGCGTCGATCCGCTGTTCCTGAAAACGATGGACCGCGCCGGAGCTATCGCTCATCTCGCCTTTCTCGCACTCGTCGTTATCAATCTCATCAGCGCGTTTCTCGCGCTCGGGACGCTGCTCGCGGTCGGGCTGATGATACTGCCGGCGGCGATTGCAAAATTCTGGTCGCGCGATCTGACGCGGATGATCCTGATTGCTGTCGCAAGCGCAATCCTGTCCGGTTACATCGGCCTCATCGTTTCGGTTCGCGCAGACGTGCCGGCAGGCCCGGCCGTCATTCTCGTTGCCGGACTGTTTTATTTTCTGTCGCTGCTGCTGGGGTCCGAAGGCGGCATCCTGCGGCGGCTTCTGCCCGGCCTTCATCTTGAGGCGTGACAGCCAGAAACCATCTTGAATAACGTGCAGAGCACTTACATTCGCAGCGTCCACTACAATATAAAGCGTCAAATTCGATACGCAGACGATCCGGAGTCCCCATGCCCGAAGCAGCATCCAGCAAAATCCCCGTCACCGTCCTGACCGGCTATCTCGGCGCGGGAAAGACCACGCTGCTCAATCGCATCCTGTCGGAAAACCACGGCAAGAAATACGCGGTGATCGTCAACGAGTTTGGCGAGATCGGCATCGACAACGATCTCATCATCGGCGCGGACGAGGAAGTGTTCGAGATGAACAACGGTTGCGTCTGCTGCACGGTGCGCGGCGATCTCGTTCGCATCATCGACGGGTTGATGAAGCGGAAGGGAAAATTCGACGCCATTATTCTGGAGACCACGGGGCTCGCCGATCCGGCCCCCGTGGCGCAGACATTCTTCGTCGATGAAGATGTGCGCGACAAAACCGCGCTCGATGCGGTGGTGACGGTCGCGGACGCCAAATGGCTGAGCGACCGCCTCAAGGACGCGCCGGAAGCCAAGAACCAGATTGCATTTGCGGACGTGATCGTGCTCAACAAGACCGACCTTGTCAGCAAGGCGGAGCTTGCCGAAGTCGAGGCACGAATTCGCGGGATCAACCCTTACGCCAAACTGCATCGCACCCATCGCGCGCAGGTCAATCTGTCGGACGTGCTGGAGCAGGGCGCTTTCGATCTCGATCGCATTCTGGAAATCGAGCCGGAATTTCTCGAAGATGGCGGCCACGACCATCATGACCACGATCATCATCACGGGCATGACCATCATCATCACGATCACGGCCACGCGCATGGCGGCCTGAAGCACTATCACGACGAGGACATGCAATCGCTGTCGCTGCGCACCGACAAGCCGATCGATCCGGCGAAGTTCATGCTGTGGTTGCAGGATCTCGTCGCCAAGGACGGCGAAAAGATTCTGCGCTCGAAGGGTATTCTCGCGTTCAAGGGTGACGACGACCGCTACGTCTTTCAGGGTGTTCACATGATGCTGGAAGGCGATCATCAGCGGAAATGGAAAGCGGACGAGCCGCGCGAGAGCCGCCTCGTTTTCATCGGGCGCGAATTGCCAGAGCAGAAAATCCGCGACGGCTTCGCGCGCACCATCGTTACGTGATGAAGGATTTCACTCTGCCGCCGCAGCCTGAGTCGATCGTCTCGGTGACGGATCGCGTCACTCAGGTGAAACTGGATTCGCCTGCGACCGCTGTGCATTTTCTGGGCGACGTGGCGGTGTTCGTCGGCCCTGAAAACGGCGTGACCTTCGCGGAAGGAACGGACGATCCGAAATTTATCGCGGCGCAGATCGCGGGCATTCTTTGCTCAGCATCGGACGGTAAGCGCGTCGTGCTTGGCGGCGATGACGGCAAGATTGTTTCCGTCGATGCCAAAAGCAATGTGCACGTGCTAGCAACCGACGCCAGCCGGCGCTGGATCGACAACGTCGCGCTGCATCCCGACGGCGCAATCGCGTGGTCGGCGGGCAAGACAGCATTCGTGCGTCCGCCAAAGGGCGAGGAGAAATCGCTCGATGTTGCTTCGACCGTGGGCGGACTGGCGTTTGCGCCGAAGGGATTGCGGCTTGCGGTCGCGCACTACAATGGCGTGACGCTGTGGTTTCCGAACATGGCCGGCGCGCCGGAATTTCTGGAATGGAAGGGCTCGCATCTCGGCGTCACCTTCAGCGCCGACAATCGCTTCCTCGTCACCTCGATGCATGAAGCCGCGCTGCACGGCTGGCGGCTCGCGGATTCCAAACACATGCGCATGACCGGCTATCCGGCGCGGGTGCGTTCGATGTCATGGAGTACGGGCGGAAAATTTCTCGCCACCTCCGGCTCCGACAGCGTGATCCTGTGGCCGTTCGGCAGCAAGGACGGCCCGATGGGCAAGCAGCCGGAAATGCTCGCGCCGTTGCAGGCGAAAGCAACATTTGTCGCCTGTCATCCGAAGGAAGACGTGTTCGCCGCCGGATACAGCGACGGCACGATCCTGATGGTGCGCATCGAGGATGGCGCGGAGATTCTCGTTCGTAGGAATGCAGGCGAGCCGGTGTCGGCGCTGGCGTGGAATGCAAAGGGTTCGCTTCTCGCATTCGCAAGCGAAGACGGCGACGCAGGGCTGATGCCGCTTTAGCGCGGTTCCGGACTAGCCATCCTGTTTGCCGCCTGCACCGGCCGAGAAGATCGGTGAGCCGATTCAGAAATAATCTTGCTCAAAAAGAAAAAGCCGGGCGAAGGCCCGGCTTTTGCTGCATGCAGTTCGGCGATCATCGCACGAGGATATTCTTGAACTGCCACGGATCGCCGGTGTCGATGTCTTCCGGGAACAGGCCCGGACGATCCACCAGCGGCGTCCAGTCGGTGTAGTAACCTTTCACCGGCCCGAGATACGGCAACTGAATTTCCAGCAGGCGATCGAAATCCATTTCGTCGGCTTCGACGATGCCTTCGTTCGGATTTTCCAGCGCCCAGACCATGCCGCCGAGAACGGCGGACGTGACCTGCAAACCCGTCGCGTTCTGATAGGGCGCGAGTTTACGAGTCTCCTCGATCGAAAGCTGCGAGCCGTACCAATAGGCATTGTTGTCGTGGCCGAACAGAAGCACGCCGAGTTCGTCGATGCCATCGACGATTTCGTTCTCATCGAGGATGTGATGCTTCTCCTGCATCCTCGCGGCGCGGCCGAACATTTCATGCAATGAGAGCACCGCATCGTCCGCCGGGTGATAGGCATAGTGGCAGGTCGGCCGGTAGATGACCTTGCCCGACGCGTCGCGCGCTGTGAAATAATCCGCAATCGAGATCGACTCGTTATGAGTGACGAGGAAACCGTATTGCGCGCCGCGCGTCGGACACCATGTGCGAACGCGCGTATTGGCGCCGGGCTGCATCAGATAGATCGCAGCGCCGCAGCCCGCTTCGTGAGTGCGCGCGTTCTCGGGCATCCACTTCTCGTGCGTGCCCCAGCCGAGTTCGGACGGCTGCACGCCTTCCGACAGAAAGCCTTCAACCGACCATGTGTTGACGAACACGTCCGGCTCTTTCGGTTTCTTCGATCGCTGAGTATCGCGCTCGGCGATGTGAATGCCTTTGACGCCGGCCTGGCGCATCAGGTCGGCCCATTCGGCTTTGCTCTTCGGTTTCGGCGCATTGAGCTTGAGGTCGGAAGCGACGTTCAGCAGCGCCTGCTTGACGAAGAACGAAACCATGCCGGGATTGGCGCCGCAGCACGACACGGCTGTCGTCGAGCCCGCAGGCCGGGCTTTCTTCGCGGCCAGCGTATTCTCGCGCAGCGCGTAGTTCGAGCGCGCCTCCGGTCCCTTCGACGCATCGAAATAGAATCCGAGCCACGGCTCATTGACCGTGTCGATGTAGAGCGCGCCGAGTTCGTTACAAAGCTCCATGATGTCGGTGGAGCCGGTATCGACCGACAGATTGACGCAGAAACCCTGGCCGCCGCCTTCGGTGAGCAGGGGCGTGAGCAGCTCGCGATAATTGTCCCTGGTCACGGCCTTCTGAATGAAGCGCACATTCTGCTTTTCGCAATGCGCCTTGCGGCCTTCGTCCTTTGGATCGATCACCGTGACGCGCGACTTATCATAATCAAGATGACGCTCGATCAGCGGCAGCGTGCCCTTGCCGATGGAGCCGAAGCCGACCATGACGATGGGGCCGCTGATGCGCGCGTATTTCTTTGACGACATCAAATTCTCCAGACTGTTCGGGAAGGGGCGCTCAAATCTATCCAGCGCGATATTTTCTGATGTTTGGAAACGACAAAACGCCGATGAAATCAAGACCGGAAACAGCCCTTGACTGCCTTTCCGGCAGTCATTGCGTGGTCACACGACGTGATCGGGCTTTAGCGAGCAATGTACGTCGGGCGAGGTCTCGATTTGCAGCGTGGCGTGGCCGATTCTGAACCGGTGATTGAGTTCGTGGCAGGCCTCGACGAGAAACGCGTCGCCGGGATTGCCTCCGGGTGTTACCAGATGCGCGGTGAGCGCGGTTTCGGTCGTGCTCATCGGCCAGATGTGCAAATCGTGGATCGAGGCGACGCCGGGCAGGCTGCACAGATATGTGCGCACGGAGGCCGGATCGATCATCGACGGAACTGCGGCGAGCGACATCGCGGTGCTTTCGCGCAGCAGGCCCCATGTTCCCCAGACGATGACGGCGACGATGACGATGCTGAACGCCGGATCGAGCCACAGACAGCCCGTGAGCATGATTCCGATTCCAGTCAGGACGACGCCGAACGAGAGTGCCGCGTCTGCGACCATGTGAAGATAGGCGCCGCGAATGTTGATGTCGTCTCGTCCTCCCGCGAACAGCCACGCGGTCGCCCCGTTGATGACGATGCCGATGGCGGCGACGACAATCACGGTCATGCTCGCGATCGGCTCGGGATGCAGCAGCCGCTGGATCGCTTCGAGCAGGATCGCGCCCGAGGCGATCAGCAACAGGATCGCGTTCAAAAGCGCGGCGAGAATGGACGTGTTGCGCAGACCGTAGGTGAGGCGCGGCGTCGGCGGGCGCTTCGAGAGTACGGCGGCGATCCATGCCACCAGCAGGCCGAGCACGTCCGAAAGATTGTGGCCGGCATCTGCCAGAAGCGCCGTCGAATTCGACAGAAATCCGTAAGCCGCTTCGACCAGCACGAACGTCATGTTCAGCGCGACGCCGATGGCGAAGGCGCGGCCGAAATCCTTCGGCGCGTGAACATGTCCCGCGTGGTCGTGATCGTGATGGGAATGATCGTGATGCGAATGGCTGTGGCTCATGCCGCAACTTACCACCTGTCGCAGATGCAGGCGACCGCAGGAGTACTGTCATGTTGATGATACTTTATAACGTAGCGTGCTTCGGATGCCGGTGCCGGAACGCCGCGATCGCGGCGCGCCAACCTCGGAAATTACGACGGGCTGCGGACTCTCTTCACGCTCAACGAGCGCCATCCGCCTGCGGGAGTTTGAAACTCGATGGTCTGTCCGGCAGACAGGCCGATGAGTGCGGCGCCGACCGGGGTCAGGATCGATATCTTGCCCGCGCCGACATCGGCGGCATCTGGGTACACCAGCGTCACTGTTCGCTCGTCGCCGCTGACGTCGTCGCCAAATGTGACTTCGGAGTGCATCGTCACACTTCGCATCGGTCGATCCGCGGGAACGATCTCGGCGCGGTCGATTTCACGAGCGAGGAATTCCGCCGTCTCCGGATATTTGTCCGCAGCCACCTCGGCGAGCTGTCGCAAGCGATTGGCGTCGCGTGCGCTGATGGCGATAGAGGGAAGCCGCATCTGCGATTCGTTCGTCATATTTTTCACCATGAATTGGCCGCACGCCCGCTGCGGCGGGCGAGGAGCATTGCGGCACGCCTCATATCGGCGGAAATCGCCGCGTATGCCGGATGCGATGGATTTGTCGAGGGATCGGTCGAACTGAAATTTATCCCGGACGGCACGAACACGCGCGTCCGTCCGGGTCACGTTCCTGCGATGAGGTGACCGGAGCGAAGCAGCAATCGGTTGTTGCAAATATTCGACATGATGCTTTCAACGTAAGGTCGCTCCCGCGGAAGTCAACATGCGGGCTGCGACATGTTGGCGCGTTGAGCGGTCAGGCCGTGCGCTTCTTCGCCGTGACTTCGATCTCGACTTTCATCTCCGGCTTGTAGAGCGCGGAGACTGCGACGATGGCCGCGGCGGGGCGGATCTCGCCGAAGGTCTCGCCGCAGACGGCGAATACGGCATCGAAATCCTTGGCATCGGTGACGTAGTAGGTCGCACGCACGATGTCGGCCATATCGAAGCCGCCGTCCTTCAATGCACCCGCGATGATCTTGAAGCAGTTGCGCGTCTGCTCGGCCACGTTGGCCGGCATTGTTTTGGTGACGGGGTCCGAACCCGTCGTGCCGGCGACAAAGCACATATCGCCCTCGACGACGGCGCGGCTGTAGCCTGCGATTTTCTCAAACGGCGATCCGGACGAAATCAGGCGGCGGGACATGTTCAGACCTCATGACGGCAATGCGGGAATTTCGGATGCCCGCATTGCCGTGTCCTGAAGCTGAAATCAAGCCATCGAAACGGCTGTGAGCTTTGCCTTGGCGGCCGCACGCTGGCGCGGCTTGCGCGCGGTCATGCCGGTCGCAACGATCATGCCCCACGCGCCATCGAGCGCGCCCTCGCGCAGTTCGACAGCCAAGAGGCGCTCGCGCTCGAACGGGCCGGGCAGCGACAGTTCGCCGGTCTTGGCTGCGGTGAAGCTGAAACGCTCATAGTAGGCGGCGTCACCGCGCAGAATGATCGCCGCATGGCCGCGCGCTTTCGCTGCGGCCAAGGCGTGATTCATCAGCGCCGCGCCGATGCCGAGCGAGCGGAAGGCGCGATCGACAGCGAGCGGCCCAAGCACGAGCGCCGGAACGCCGCCTGCATTGACGTGCCAAAGGCGCACGGTGCCGATCACGCGGCCGTTGCGGGTCGCGGTGAACGACAGGCCTTCAGCCGGTGCGCGGCCCTCACGCAGGCGCTGACAGGTGCGGGCGTGACGGTTTGTGCCGAAGCTCGCGTCGAGCAGGGCTTCGCGCGCGGCAACGTCGGAGGCGCGCTCAGCGCGGATCGCGAACGGTGCTTTGTCCTGGCAGGCGATGGTCTTCAAAGTCTTCATGTGCGTTCAATCCCCACTTCCTGACTGAGGAAGTGTTGTCATTCCAACCGGAAGGTGACGGGATGGGAGCCGGCGAACCGGCTCCCGGTTTTCTCAGATGTGATACGTCTTCAAAGGCGGAATGCCGTTGAAGGCCACTGACGAGTAGGTCGAGGTGTATGCACCCGTGCCTTCGATCAGCAGCTTGTCGCCGATCTCGAGCGTGACGGGCAGCGGATACGGCACCTTCTCGTACAGCACGTCGGCCGAGTCGCAGGTCGGGCCGGCGAGAATGCACGGAGCCATTTCCGCACCGTCATGCGGCGTCTTGATCGCATAACGGATCGACTCGTCCATCGTCTCGGCGAGACCGCCGAACTTGCCGATGTCGAGGTAGACCCAGCGGTTGTCATCGTCGTCGCTCTTCTTCGAGATCAGAACGACTTCGGTTTCGATGATGCCCGCATTGCCCACCATGCCGCGGCCCGGCTCGATGATCGTTTCCGGGATCTGGTTGCCGAAATGCTTGCGAAGCGCACGGAAGATCGACCGGCCGTACTGCACGACCGGAGGAACGTCCTTGAGGTACTTCGTCGGGAATCCGCCGCCCATATTGACCATGGACAGGTTGATCCCGCGCTCGGCGCAGTCACGGAACACGGTCGAGGCCATCGCCAGCGCGCGGTCCCACGCCTTCACCTTGCGCTGCTGCGAACCGACGTGGAACGAGATGCCCACGGGCTCCAGGCCAAGGCGCTTGGCGAGATCGAGCACGTCGACCGCCATTTCCGGGTCGCAGCCGAACTTGCGCGACAGCGGCCACTCGGCGCCTGCGCAATCATAAAGAATGCGGCAGAACACCTTCGCGCCGGGGGCGGCACGGGCGATCTTCTCGACTTCGGCGGCACAGTCGACCGCGAAGAGGCGAATGCCGAGCGCGTAGGCGCGGGCGATGTCACGCTCTTTCTTGATCGTGTTGCCATAGGAGATGCGCTCCGGCGTCGCTCCGGCAGCCAGCGCCATCTCGATTTCCGCAACCGTCGCGGTATCGAAGCAGGAGCCGAGCGAGGCGAGCAGGTTGAGCACTTCCGGCGCAGGGTTGGCCTTCACCGCGTAGAACACGCGGGAGTCCGGCAACGCCTTCGCGAAGGTCTGGTAGTTGTCGCGCACGACCTCAAGGTCGACGACGAGGCACGGCTCGGTGTCGAGGCCTTTGCTGCGGCGGTCGCGCAGAAATTCCTGAATACGGTCGGTCATAGCACCCTCCGAAACGCCCCTGCGACAGGACGTCCAAACGTGATGTCCGATGTGAGCGATTGGGCCTTGCCGCACGATGGAGACGCGACAGAGCCAATACTCAAACCAGACTGTGCTGCCGTTGGATCGGTTGGGAGTTTCCCGCCCGCTCTGCTGGCAATGAAGGACAAGCCTTTTCAGTAGCCCGCGCCGGCGTTGGACTGCCGGTAGAGACCAAAAAAGCCCGATCCGTCGTTGCTTTAAGTCGC
>BFBZ01000854.1_pt1 | contig 23872 bp, 16 predicted proteins | sample 1888401 | NCBI WGS metagenome assembly BFBZ01 (sample SAMD00112614, study PRJDB3348) | symbiont metagenome | host: Chara braunii
ATATACCGCCTGAAATACAATGGTCAGAATTATGCTGTATTTGGGCGTGGCGTGGCAGGGCGCCTGGGGATCAATGTCAACGATTTTATTTCGCCTATTACCGTGTATGCGCCAAGGCGTGGCAAGGTGGAGAGCCTGAGCCCGGAAGACGCTTTTAATACGGTGAGCTTCAGCCCCGCGGGGATCTTCTCGCTGAATGATGATTTTGATTTTAAATATGTGCTGGTAAACCTGGAAGCCGCCCAGAAGCTATTTGACTGCGAAGGACAAGTATCGTCTTTTGAGGTGGCTTGCAGCAATCCTAAAGACATTGAAACGGTGCAGGGCCGGTTGAAGGAGTTGCTGGGCAATGGCTACGAGATCAAGAATCGTTTCCAGCTCAACGATGTGCTGTTCAAAACACTTGAAACGGAGAAGTTATGGACTTTTATCATCCTGGCTTTTATTCTCATTATTGCCACTTTCAATATCATCGGGGCCCTGAGTATGCTCATTATCGAAAAGAAAAATGATATCAAAACGTTCTATCACCTGGGGGCAGATAACCGCTTTATGCAGCGGATCTTTATGCAGGAGGGATTCCTGATTACTGCAGTGGGGGCGGGGAGTGGCCTGCTAACCGGCCTGCTGGTATGCTTCCTGCAGATGCAATTCCATTTCGTGAAATTTGATGAGCAGTATGTCATCCCATACTACCCGATAGAACTGCAATTCACTGATTTTACCTGGATCCTGGGTGTAGTGATGGGCATTGGATTCATCGCGGCATTATACCCTGTAAGGGTCTTTACAAAAAACGACCTTGTGCACGATTGATGCTTTCTACCGGGATGGAAGAGGGCGCAATGTTTCTGGTTAATTCATGATCAGCTCTGGCAGGCCTACAGGGGCAGTGTCATAAAAGGCCAGCTCCTGGATATCCACGGTTACTTCTTTGATAATAGGAAAGGTGCTCAGGATATCCATTACTTCTTTCTGGCTGCGGGCCTGCATGGTGATCCATACATTGTTGCGGCCCATATCGAGGGCATAGCTCAGGATCACATGGTCTTCCAAAAGCTTATTGATGCGTTTACGTTGTGCCGGGATAAGCGCCGCAAATTTTTGGGTGAAAACATTGGGAAGGGTAATATGGATATGGAATAGCTCCAGGTGTTCTGTGGGGTCCATTTTTTCGAATGTATTTCTTATACAAAATTAGGCCATTTTAGCGTATTTTTGCCGAAATTTACTTTTTTTAAGACTCAATATTATGGGACGGATTTTTGAAACGCGCAAAGCAACAATGTTTAAACGTTATGCCAAGATGGCCAAAGCGTTTACCAAGATAGGCAGGGAGATTGTGATCGCGGTAAAACTCGGCGGACCTCACCCTGAAAGCAACCCACGCCTGAGGATGATCATCCAGAATGCCAAGGCTGTGAACATGCCAAAAACCAATGTAGAGTCGGCGATCAAACGTGCATCTGAAAAAGACGCGTCCAATTATGATGAAGTGATCTATGAAGGTTATGGCCCTTACGGTGTGCCGGTGCTGGTAGAGTGTGCTACAGATAATCCCACCCGCACCGTGGCCAGTGTGCGCCTGTATTTTAACCGGGCCAATGGTGCTTTGGGCACGTCTGGCTCTGTGAGCTTTATGTTTGAGCGAAAAGCGCTGTTCAAGATAGATTCTACGGGTCTCAATAAAGATGATGTGGAGCTTGACCTGATTGACTACGGTGCGGAAGAACTGAACTGGGATGATGAGAACCATGAACTGATCGTGCAAACGGCTTTTACCGATTTCGGGACGATGCAAAGCGGCCTGGAAGAGAAAAAATACCATGTCAAGGAATCGTCGAAAATCTTTGTGCCTACTACTACCAAGGAGCTCACAGAAGAGCAGGAAAAAGAATTTATGGCTATGGTTGAGAAGATGGAAGATGACGATGATATCATGGCCGTATACCACAATGTTCAATAAACCTCCCGCTGCCTGTTAGGCGCGGCGTGATTTTCTGTTTATATATTATTTATGTCGAAGCGCTGGAAGATATTAGCACATGATAACCCTGGGGCTGTGGCAGCATTGCAGGAGCTTCTTGGTGTAGACCGGGTTGTTTCCAACCTTTTGGTGCACCGCGGGATCACCAATTACGACGAGTCAAAAGCTTTCTTCAGGCCTACGCTTGATATGCTGCACGATCCTTTCCTGATGAAAGGCATGCCTGTTGCTATTGACCGGATCAGCAAGGCCATTGCCGGTAAGGAAAAGATCCTGATCTATGGTGATTATGATGTGGACGGTACAACCTCTGTAGCGCTTGTATATAGTTTTTTCCGACAGTTATACAGCCATGTTGGATATTACATCCCGGATCGTTATGCCGAAGGTTATGGTATTTCTTTCAAGGGAATTGATTTTGCCAAGGATAACGGTTACTCACTGGTGATTGCCCTGGATTGTGGTATCAAGGCGAATGACAAAGTGGATTATGCAAACAGCCAGGGTGTTGATTTTATTATATGCGACCACCACCTGCCGGGTGATGCGGTGCCAAATGCGCTAGCGGTACTCGATCCCAAGCAAACAGATTGCACTTATCCTTATAAGGAACTGTCAGGTTGCGGCATTGGTTTCAAGCTGGTGCAGGCCTACTCTCAAAGGCATCACCTGCCACCTGAGCAGGCCTGCCAATACCTGGACCTTGTTGTAACAAGCATTGCCGCAGATATTGTTCCTATTACGGGTGAGAACCGCGTACTGGCATTTTATGGCTTAAAGCAGCTGAACCGGCAGCCCCGTCCTGGTATCAGGGCTTTACTGAGCATTAATAAGGTAGACCGCGAAATTGACATAACCACGCTTGTATTTATGATAGGCCCCCGCATCAATGCTGCCGGCCGGCTGGAACATGGCTCCAAGGCGGTAGACCTGCTGGTATGCGACAATGAAGCGGAAGCTATGGAGATTGCCACAGCTATTAATAATACAAATACCCAGCGGCGTGATCTTGATTTTGGCACAACAGACGAGGCTTTGCAGATGCTGGAGCAGGACCCGATGACGCCTTTCCGGAAATCGACCGTTCTGTTCAGTGATACCTGGCACAAGGGAGTGATCGGTATTGTGGCATCGAGGCTTATTGAAAAATATTACCGCCCTACCATTGTGCTGACAGAGTCTGAGGGCAAGGCTACCGGCTCTGCCCGCAGCGTGAAGGACTTTGATGTGTATTCGGCCATAGAGCAATGCAGTGATCTGCTTGAGCAGTTTGGTGGCCATAAATTTGCGGCAGGCCTTACCATGAAAAAGGAAAATGTGATGGCCTTCCGCAATAAGTTTGAAGATATTGTTTCGGCCAGCCTGACCGAGGATATGCTACATCCTGAGCTGGAGATCGATCTCGCGATCAGTCTTGATGAGATCACGGATAAATTGTTACGCCTGCTCAGGCAGTTCTCGCCGCATGGTCCGCATAATATGACACCTGTTTTTTGCGCCCGTGGAGTGCTTGATACCGGCTATGCACGCATTGTTGGAAATAACCACCTGAAGATGGAGCTTTACCAGCCAGGCACCCAGCTGCAGAAGGTACAGGCCATCGGCTATGACAAGGGCGATTTCCTGCATTTTTTCCAGCGCCGGATTCCTATGGATATCGCATTCAAGATTAAGGAAAATGAATACCGCGGAGTGGTAACCACCCAGCTGGTGGTAGAAGACATAAGGCCCGGTGGTCATGCCTGAACGCATGGTAACATTTAAAACAACACTTCATAAATTTGATAAGCAGGGTGAAAAGACCGGCTGGACATTTATTGATGTGGATGTTTCCATTGCGCAGCAACTAAAACCCGGCAACAAAAAATCCTTCAGGGTAAAAGGGAAGATAGATCAATGTGTTTATAAGGGCGTGGGCCTTTTGCCTATGGGCGAAGGCGATTTTATTATGGCTATCAATGCGCAGATGCGTAAAAAGATCGGGAAGAAAGAGGGAGATGCGGTGACCGTGGAAATGACAGAAGATAAAGTGCCCGTGATACTTTCTTCTGACCTTATGGCCTGCCTGGCCGATGATCCTGGAGCGAGTGCATTTTTCGATCAGCTCCCAAGCTCTCACAAATTGTATTTTTCCAAATGGATAGAGAGTGCCAAAACGCCCGAAACCAAAGCCAAACGCATTGCAAGGTCTATTCATGCCTTCCAGAATAAGATGGGATATGCCGAAATGATCAGGGCCAGCAGAGAAAACAAGATGTAAGTGATCTTTATCCTGTTTTGACATCCTGATAATTAAAAATCAAAGCAGTAAGGGTTTAAATTCTTAAAAAAATCCATTTTGACATGTAAATGATGTTTGTGTGAATAAAACGCCTGTAATGTGATTAAAATGAATTTAAAATTATCAAATTTAATAATACATTTGATATGTTATTTTGTAGCATTGAAGGTGGTTCATGAACGAACAGGTTATCATACACGAAATCAAATCGGTTAAAAACTCACAAGACAACGCCGAAAAACTATTTAACCCTGAAGGCACTGAATTTTTCTGGAACGACAAAGGCTACAGGTACATTCACCCCGGTGATTATGTTTATATTATCAATCCTACAAGAGGATGGGCCATTTTTACAAGGTTAGTTGAAAAACAAATCATCTCTACCCATGATCCTGTTCTCCAGGTATCTCATTTCTATGGAAATAAACAGCGCTACGAGATCGGAGACCCGGAACAGCGGTTCAGGTCTTTTGCCAGGTTTGAGATCATAGAGCGCGCTCAAATTCCCCCACGATGGAAATGGGACCGTCATATCAGGCAATCGGAACAATATTATTTATGGACCAAGGCTATCAGCGATCAGCCCAAAAGATTATCGCGCCTGAAAAATATTGAACAGATATTCGGGTCTGGTGAGGCAAGCCGGGTGTTAAAGGAAACGAAAAGGTTATTGAGTCCCGAGGCAAAGTCGTGGGAGATCACTTATAATCATCCATACAGGCGTGAGATAGCCGCCATCAGAACAAAGCCTTTTTTATTGATGGCAGGTGTTTCGGGTACAGGGAAATCGCAACTGGTAAGAACCCTGGCCTATAAGACCTGCCCTGAAGGCCCTTTAAGGCAGGGGCATATCCCTGGTAATTTCATTAACATCTGTGTGAAGCCGAACTGGCACGACTCTTCAGAGCTGTTTGGGTATGTAAGCCATATTCCTGCTCCTCATTATGTGAAGACGGAATTCATATCGTTTATTATTAATGCCTGGAAGCATGTACACGTGCCATTCTTTGCCTGCCTTGATGAGATGAACCTGGCTCCTGTTGAACAATATTTTGCGGAATACCTGAGCACTATTGAATCAAGAAGCAAACGGAGCGGCAAAGTGATCACGGACCCGGTGATCAGTTCTGAGAAATTTAGTATATACCAGCAGGAGCTTGGCAAGGGGGTGGAGGCAGAACTGTGTGAGCAGTTTTTACGCGATGGGATTTGCCTGCCACCTAACCTGGTTATTATAGGTACCGTGAACATGGATGAAACCACGCACTCGTTTAGCCGCAAGGTGCTGGACAGGGCTATGACATTTGAGAAAAAACTGGACCGTGAGGATGGTTTCAGCCTGTCTGACCTTGACAGGTATGATTGGACCTATGAGGCACAGATGAACGGCAGCTTGTTTATACAGGATCAGATCAAAGCGTTTGAGATACTTGATGGTTTTGAAGAAAAAGCAATATTAATAGACCGGCTGAACCAGATCAATGCTATTCTCAAGTCTTCTCCTTTTATCATTGCTTACCGGACACTTGAAGAGGCCATGATGTACGCCTATTTCAATTCCCTGTTCGGGCATAAGCCTTCCAAATGGCTCGGCGAGGTGCTGGATGAAATTGTCATGATGAAGATCCTACCCAGGATAGAGGGTGACGAGGAAAAAGCCGGCAAGGTATTAAGGTCTCTCCACGAGCTGCTCACCACACAAGATCAATTTAAAGAACTGGCCAAAAGCAGGGATAAATCGGCGCTGATGCTTGAGCGCCTTAAAACAGGCTACACGTCTTTCTGGAATTGATGGCTGAATCGGTATTGGAAATACACCAGCACCCTGATTTTACTATTTATGTATCAAGTGCAAAAGCCCGCGCTCTTTACCGGCAGGCATTGAGAAGATATGAGCTGCGGCAGGCCACGAGCTATACTTTTCCGGCCGGGGCTGCTTATATCCCTGATTTTGAATCGGAAGATGAGGCTGCCAAAATATTTATACAGTCGGGAGAGCAGCAGCCACCTGTGTTTTTTGAAAACACATCTTATATTTTTGAAATAGAATTTAACCAGAAGCAAGACAGCACGCCTTATATTTACCATCACCGTAAAGACATCAATGAGCAGTTTAATTACCGTAACAATCGTTTGTACGGTAGTATCAACTTTGGGAATGATATAGGGAAGTTTGGTCTCGGTATCAGGTATAGCACAGATCACGTGTTGAAGGAATATCTGCTTGGGTTCGAGGTTTTGCCTGTTAAGCTTAATTATAAAAGGGATTATACAGGAATTGTGGAAAATATCCAGCAGGAGTACCCCCTGCTGGTACTGGATTTTTTTAAGAAGACATTTGCAGGGCTTCACGAAGGTGACGATCTGAAGCATGATTTTATCTGGTGGCACGTTTTCCAGGAAATCTGCGCGGGTTTATTTAAAGAGGCGGAACTTATCATTCATAAGCCTCATAACCGGTTACTGCGAAAAACATTTTATGTGAAGCGAGACCGGCTGACACGCCTTGATCCATGGCAGGAAGAGGCTTACATGCAGCACCAGCACAAGCCCGGTCATTATTTTGAAGCGGATCAAAAGATCCTGTCGGCTGATACACCTGAAAACAGGTTTGTGAAATATGCTCTCAAGGATACCAGGACAATTTACCGCCGTTTGTTCCTTTACATTGAAAAAAAACATTCCCATCAGTTGTCGGAGCAGGCCCGGCTACAATTCCAGCAGCAATTGCTTCAGCTCAACAGCCTGTTGAATCATCCTTTGTGGAAATCTGTTGGCGATTTTACAGGGATTAAACAGGAATCGACCGCTATACAGGGAAGACCGGGCTATAGTGGTTTTTACAGGAAGTATTTATTGCTGAAGCAGGGCGTCAGTTTTTTTGAGGACAGCCGGAGCATTGAATTTAAAAATGTTTCGGAACTCTACCAGATCTGGTGCTTTATAGAGATGAAAAACCTGATCTCGGATATAACAAATGTAAAGCCGGATGTGAGCTTTAAACAAAAATTTGAATACCGCCGATGGTACAGCCTAAGGGTGGACCAGGCTTTTTCATGCTTTACCTATCATCTTGGGAACGGTGACCGGGTTGAGTTGCTGCACGATTATTCCTATAAGAAAGACGACAACGATGAGCAAAACGTTTTGAGATCATATACGGAAGAGCAACGCCCCGACATTACGCTCCGGATTATTAAAGCGGATATCCCCAATCACGCTATTCTTACTTATTTGTTTGATGCCAAGTATCAGGTCAAAACACTCGATGGACAGCATCTTGATGCTCCACACCCTGATGCGATGAACCAAATGCACAGATATCGCGATGCCTTGTATCACAAAACCCGGAATCATTTTGACCAGGCAGAGAAAGGCGTGATCGGTGGCTATATTCTTTTCCCGGGAGAAGGAGAAAATGAAGAGATTCTGGCTGCTGATTATTACAGGGCTATTGAAAAAGTGAACATCGGCGCATTTCCTTTGAACATATCCAACCCATCTCATAAAACGGTCCTTAGGCGTTTTCTTGAGGAAAAGATCATGGGTGCATCGCTGGAAGGGATCCTGAAACAGGCACCGGCTCAAAAATATGTTATGCCTCAGTTCCCGGATGGCCTTGTACTGATAGGTCGTGCCAAGAGTGATGAGCAGGAAAAATACCTGCTGGCCGATCCTTCCATATACTACATGCCAATCCCTAAAGGTGTCGATTACAAGATGCTTGAAAAGATCAGGTATTTTAGCCACTGGCGCAAAACAGGTGAGTGTGTTGTCATATACAGGGTAGAACCGTATAAAACTTATAGGCGCTCAGATCTCTCGTCGATTGGTTATCCATTTCATAAATCGTCGAAAGAGCGATGCCTTGTATTAAAACTTTATGAGCCAGTTGCGCTGCCACATGCTATCAAGTCATCACCCGGTAATCATTATGTCCGTTATTGTTCTGTTTCCGATTTTTTGAAGGCCCGGTCGTTTGATGATTTTGTTATGTGATTACCTATTTCCTATTCAATAAAGAATAATTCTACATTTGAGTCATACCTATGTGGACATCAAATAAGTAGGATTAACCAGGGTAACAGAGAGTTTATTTGTTAAAAAAATGCTGCTTACGGGCGACATTTTTTCGTGGAGAGGCCCCCGCTTTTAACACACGATATCCTGCTCACTTATTGTTAATTATTTTGGAACTATTTGAAAGAATGTTTTATATTTATGTGAATTTTATTTCCAGTAGCTCATATGAAGAGAATTTTATTAGGCTCCATTTTATGTTTTATCAGCGTGTTATCATCTGCCCAGGTATTCTGGACGGAAACGTTCGGGACTGGCTGTAACCAGAATCAGCTGGCCAATGGCGTTAATGCCGGCAATGGGATGTGGTTAGTGACTAATACCGGCTTGAATCAAAGCTCTGCCAACCAATGGTATGTGAGCGCCAAAGAAGGAGGGGTGCCGGTTAATACTTGTGGCCAGGATGGTTGTGCCTCCGGCTCTAATAACAGGACGTTGCATGTTGGTAACGTAGCAGGTTCTCCGCTTGCGTCATTTAGTTGCCCTACGGGTGATTGCGGAGCTGCTTATGATGCCGGAACGGGAAGTGGACAGGTGACAACGAACAGGCGGGCAGAGAGCCCTGTTATCAATTGTACAGGTAAATCCAATATCACCTTATCTTTTGACTATATCATGCAGGCTGACCTGGCCGGAGGTGATTATGCAACTGTTATGTATTTTGATGGCGCCACTTGGGCGCAGGTTTCAGCGCCCCCTGCAACTAATAATTCATCCTGTACCGGTCAGGGATTTTGGACAAATTTTACCGTGGCCCTTCCTGCTTCGGCTAACAATAACCCTGGTGTTAAAGTTGGGTTTAACTGGATAAATAATGATGATGGTGTAGGTACCGACCCCTCTTTTGCGGTTGATAACGTCAAATTATCATCCTCCCCAACGCCTACTTCCACTATCACTTTCACACTCCCATCACCGGTGTGCGAGCTGGCAACCATCAATGCAGCGTTTTCTTCTACCGTGCCTACCACTTATTCATGGACGGCGAGTTCGCCAAACGTGGTATTTACCCCGCCTAACAGTGGCACTACTACTATTTCTTTCACTGCTCCGGGCACATACACGGTCAGCTTAACGGCTACGCAGGGTACTGCCACTGCAACCGGTTCTTCTACCATCCAGGTATTGCCAACTCCGACAGTAAACGTTACAATGTCGCCAACGGTGATCTGTGGGGCGGGCTCCAGTACCTTTACGGCTTCGGGGGGTACTACCTATACCTGGACCGCCTCCAGCGGACCTAATCCGCCCAATTCGGCCACGGTGGTCGTTTCACCAACTGTTACCACAACCTATACGGTACTAACAAGTATTCCCGGGTGTACGTCGGGTACTTATTTTACCTTGCCCGTAAACACACCTCCCAACATTACACTCACGCCAAACTCCAGCATTTGCAGCGGTCAGAGTGCTAACCTCTCGGCCAGTGGTGGCTCCACCTACACATGGAGCCCCGGCAGCTCACTTAATACCAGCTCGGGGCCGTCTGTTGTTGCCAGCCCTACCACCACCACCACCTATACGGTGGTTGGCAGTGATGGCACCTGTACCAATACGGCGGTTACAACGGTATCTGTGGGAGCTTCTGCCTCCGTATCTGTGTCGCCTACCAGCACTACAATTTGCAGCGGGCAATCGGCTGTGCTCAATGCGCTTGGCGGCTCCACTTATACATGGACAGCATCCAGCGGTGCCAACCCGCCGGGTGTGGGCAGTGTGACCGTTTCGCCGGCCAGCAACACTACTTATACTGTGCTTACAGGCAGTGGCAGCTGTACCGCTTCGGCAGTATCTTCTGTGAGCGTGGCGCCCGCTCTCAATTTAACCGTTACGCCAACTGCTACTACCATTTGTGGCGGCGGGGCCGGTACATCTCTTACCGCTTCGGGTGCATCTACTTATTCCTGGAGCCCTGGCACCGGCCTGAGCACCACTTCGGGTCCGGCTGTTACGGCTAATCCTTCTGTTACCACTAACTATACCGTGAGTGGCAGCAACGGCGCCTGTACGGTCACTGCGGTGGCATCGGTGAGTGTTACAAACATCAGCCTTACAGTAACCCCAACCAGCGCGACATATTGTGCCGGCGGCGCTCCTATTACGATCTCTGCCAGTGGTGCAGCCACTGCCTCATCCTACACCTGGACACCTGCTGCAGGACTTAACACCACCTCCAACGGCACGGTAACAGCCACGCCATCTGTCACCACCACTTACACAGTGGTTGGAAGCTCCGGCAGCTGTACATCCACTAAAACAGTCACCATCAACGTGCCACCGCCAAGCACGGTATCTGTTGTATCTACCGGTACTAATATCTGCCAGGGAGCTACCGGCTCCACGCTCACGGCACTTGGTGCTTCTACTTATTCGTGGATCCCTGGTACAGGCCTCAGCAGTACAACGGCTTCTGTGGTGGTGGCCAATCCATCCACCACTACCACTTATACTGTCGGGGGACTTACCGCTGCAGGCTGCCTGGTTTATCCTACAGTTGTGACAGTGAGTGTCATGCCAGCTGTGACCCCAAGCGTTACAGCCTCCAGCGCCAGCGTATGCGTGGGTAGCACGGTATCCTTGTCCGCGGCTCCTACAGGCGGTAGCTATTCTTATACCTGGGCACCGGCTTCTGCCATATTCGGATCGGCCAATACGGCGAGCATTGTGGCAAAACCAACCAACACCACGGTGGTAGTATACACGGTTACTGTGTCTAACGGGCAATGTTCTGGGCAAGGTACGGTGTCGTTAACACCATACAATTGCATTCCGCCGATAGCGGGCTTTACCACCTCTACCGGCGATTCTATCTGTAAGCATGGCTGTGTTACCTTCAGTAATACAAGTGTGAGCACGGCTACGCCAACTACCTATAACTGGATCTTCCCGGGTGGTACTCCGCCAACATCTACAGCCGCTAACCCCCAGGTGTGCTATAATGCTACAGGCAATTATACAGTTGGCCTGGTGGTGAATAACCCGTATGGCTCCGATACGCTTGTGAAAAATAATTATATCAATGTGGCTGATACGCCAATGGTTCGCGCTTATGCCGATACCACCATCCGGATCGGCCAGTCTGCCACGATCCATTCATCAGGTACAGGCCAGTTTTACAGCTGGACCCCTCCAACCGGCTTGGCCTGTGCAAGCTGTAGCGTGACCTCGGCTACACCAACGGTGACCACTATTTATATCGTCAACAACTACAATTCGCGCTTTTGCAGGGCAGTGGATACCGTGATCGTGAAAGTGGATTTTGTGTGCGGGGACTTTTTTGTTCCGAATGCCTTTTCGCCGAACAATGACGGGCTCAATGATTATATCAATGTCCATGGTTACTGCGTAGGTACGTACGACCTGCAGATCTATGACCGGTGGGGGGAGATGGTGTTTGAGACCACGGACAAAGCCCATGGATGGGATGGCTCGTTCAGGGGTAAACCTATGGATACGGGTGTGTTTGTATACCGCGTGGATGGTACTACCATTGATGGCAAACCTTTCAGCATGAAGGGAAATATCACCCTCATCCGTTAAAATTTACAGAACATGCTTATGAAAATACTGAACCGACCTTTTGTGAAGATCATGCTGGCATTGCTGCCAGCTGCATTGCCTGCCCAGGATATACATTTTTCGCAGTATAACGAAACCCCCGTGGTGATCAACCCGGCCCTGAGCTCTACAGCTTATGATACCAGGGTTATTGCCAATTACAGGAACCAATGGGCCAGCGTGGCGTCGCCCTACCAAACCTACGGCATCTCTGTCGAAAAAGCGATCCATCACCTGAAGCTCAGGAAAAATTATTTTGGCGTGGCTTTAACGGTATACAGTGATAAAGCGGGGGATGCCGGCCTGGGTACAACTGTCGCCCAGCTGAGCCTCAACTATGTGATAAAGGTAAGCCAGTTCAGTAAATTATCTGTTGGCCTGGGTGGTGGCATCAATTACAGGAGCCTCAATCCTTCCAAGCTTCGCTGGGAAAGCCAGTATGATGGGTATCAGTATAATGCCACTACGCCTTCGGGAGAAGTGGTGCCCATGACCACTTTTGTGCAGCCTGATTTTTCGGGTGGCGTAGATTGGCATTATGCCAAGAGCGAGCGGTATATCAGCGCGCAGGATGGCACAAAGGCCGATATCGGGTTTTCGGCTTTCCATTACAATTCGCCCAACTACTCGTATGTGAGCAGCAACGAAAGGGAGTACATGAAATTTGTGGGGCACGCCAATTTTGATATCGGGATCAAAAACGCAGGGATAGCGCTGGTGCCAAGTGTCATTTATATGAAACAGGGCCCTGCCCAGGAGATCAACGCCGGCTTTATGTTCAAATATATCCTGCAGGACCAATCGGTATATACCAGGGAGAAGAAAGCGTCTGCCATTTCACTTGGGGCTTATTACAGGGTAAAAGACGCGGTGATCCCCACTATGCTGTTCCAGTACGATAAATACGCGCTGGGTGTAAGCTACGATTTCAACCTTTCGCAGCTGTCGCCTGCCTCAAAAGCCAAAGGAGGTCTCGAGATCAGCCTCCGCTTCAATACCAGCCCGGGCTATGGCAAGGCGCTGGGTGGCAGCTTCAACAGGCCTACCTACAAGTAATTGCCGGGTGGTCGTCACGAGAAACCGCTCACAACGGCCTTCCTAAGCTTTTTTTATAAACAATCCCCTGCGGAAATTGTGGAAAACAGCCATCAAAACGAGGCTGTTTTTTTCATATTTTTGCAGTCTATTAACTAACACAATTTATAATGAACGAAATAGGATTAAAAGCGAAGGATTTCTCGGTGAGCCAGATCGGTTTGGGAAATGTGGAAATGGCTTACTGGAATCTTCACCCGTCTGAATTAGTAGAGGAAACTATTGCCCGTGGTCAGGGCGTGTTAAGTGATGTGGGGGCCCTGGCTATTGATACCGGGGAGTTTACAGGCCGCTCGCCAAAAGACAAATTTGTGGTGTACGATGAGAATACAAAAGATTCGGTATGGTGGGGAGATGTGAACAACCGCTTTGAAGCTGATAAATTTGAGGTACTTCATAACAGGATGCTCGCGTACCTGTCTGGAAAAGAAGTGTGGGTAAGAGATGCGTATGCCTGTGCAGACCCTTCATACAGGATCAATATCCGCGTGGTGAACGAATTTGCCTGGAGCAACTTATTCGCCTATAACCTGTTCCTGCGCCCTACTGCCAAGGAAATCGAAAATTTCAGCCACGACTGGCTCATTATCAATGCGCCTGGCTACAAGGCCGACCCGAAAATAGACGGTACCCGCCAGCATAATTTCGCTGTGATCAATTTCACCAAAAAAATCATCCTGATCGGTGGTACGGCTTACACTGGCGAGATCAAAAAAGGCATCTTCGCGGTGCTCAATTATATCCTGCCATACGAGAAAAAAGTATTATCAATGCACTGTTCGGCCAATATCGGTAAAAATGGCGATACAGCGGTATTCTTCGGCTTATCAGGCACAGGTAAAACAACCTTGTCGGCCGACCCTAACCGTAAGCTGATCGGCGACGATGAACACGGCTGGAGCGATACATCTGTGTTCAATTTTGAGGGGGGGTGCTATGCGAAATGCGTTGACCTGTCGGCCGAAAAAGAGCCGCAGATCTTTAATGCTATTAAATTCGGTTCCCTGCTCGAAAATATCGAGTTCCATGAAGGCACTACCACGGTAGATTACAGCAACATCTCCAAAACAGAGAATACCCGCGTGAGCTACCCGGCTAATTATATCGACAACGCCGTGACGCCCGCTATTGGCGATATTCCTAAAAATATCTTTTTCCTTACCTGCGACGCGTTTGGGGTATTGCCTCCTATTTCCAAGTTAACCCCGGCACAAGCCATGTACCACTTTATCAGCGGTTATACAGCCAAGGTAGCGGGTACCGAAATGGGTATAACAGAACCAACGCTGACCTTCTCAGCCTGCTTTGGCAAGGTGTTCCTGCCCCTGCATCCTACCCAATACGCTGAGCTGCTTGGCGAAAAACTGAAGAAACACAATGTGAATGTCTGGCTGCTCAATACCGGCTGGGTAGGTGGCAAATATGGTGTGGGAAGCCGCATCAAGCTGTCGTATACACGCTCGCTCATCACGGCTGCCCTGGCTGGTGAGCTGGATAAAGTGGAATATGGTTCCACACCATACTTCAGGCTCAATTTCCCTAAATCCTGCCCGAACGTACCGGCTGAGATCCTGGAGCCAAAGAACGCATGGGCCGATAAAGCGGCATTTGATCAAACGGCACAGAGCCTTGCGGCTTCGTTTGTGAAAAACTTTGAACAGTACGCGTCGGCAGCCAATGCCGAGATCATGGCAGCTGCCCCTAAAGTGGCAATCGAAGCTTAAGAGTTCCTTTTTGTAAAATTATAAAACGCCCTGCCTGACGCGGGGCGTTTTTTTATTGCCGGTGTATAGTATCCTGCAATATGACCTGCGTTGGGCCCGACCGCTCCTGGCCTGGAAAATTAAAATTTGTGGAATGGGGAGAATACCCTTATTTTTGCGAACCAACTAAATCAGATTTTACAATGGCTCAGTTTGAACTAACCATGCCTAAAATGGGCGAAAGTGTTGCCGAAGCAACGATCATCAAGTGGACTAAAAATGAGGGCGAAACCATCAAGATTGATGAGACCGTTCTCGAGATAGCCACTGATAAAGTTGACTCCGAGATCCCTTCGCCATACGCGGGCACCCTCGTGAAAAGACTTTTCAAGGAAGGTGATGTGGTGCAGGTTGGGGCCGTGATCGCTGTGATCTCTTCCGAGGCCGGCGCTACAGTATCTGAAACCCCTAAAACACAGGCACCTGCACAGCAACATACAAGCACTGGTGCAAATAATGATAATAAAGCTGCAGAAAAAGTGGCGGCACATGTTTCTGTTGATTTCTCAGGCGCGTCTAAATTTTATTCGCCGCTGGTAAAAAATATTGCCAAAGAAGAAGGTGTGAGCCTGGCGGAGCTTGAAAGCATTAAAGGAACAGGGCAGGGTGGAAGAGTTACCAAAGCAGATATCCTCGCTTATATCCCTAACAGGACAAAACAGAATGGCGCTGTGGCTGCACCTGCTGTTGAAACTGCAGATACCAAGACTTCGGCGCCTGCACAAGGTAAACAGGTAGCCGTGGGCGATAACACCATATTGGTGCAGCGCCCGGCTGTATCGGTAAGTGCCGGAGATGAGATCATTGAAATGGACCGTATGCGCAAGCTCATTTCTGATCACATGGTGATGAGCAAGCACGTGTCGCCGCACGTGACCTCGTTTGTAGAAGCGGATGTGACCAACCTCGTGCAATGGCGCGACAAAGTGAAAAAAGATTTTGAAAAGCGTGAAGGTGAAAAACTCACTTTCACACCGTTGTTTATCGAAGCTGTAACAAAAGCCATTAAGGACTACCCGATGGTAAATGTATCGGTAGACCAAACCGGCACCAAGATCATTAAACGCAAAGCCATCAATATTGGCATGGCAGCTGCTTTGCCATCCGGTAACCTGATCGTGCCGGTGATCAAGAACGCCGACGAAAAGAACCTGATCGGCCTTACCAAATCGGTGAACGACCTCGCTGCCCGCGCCCGCGCCAACAAGCTGGCACCGGATGAGATCCAGGGAGGCACCTTTACCATCAGCAACGTTGGTAATTTTGGCAACGTAATGGGTACGCCTATCATCAACCAGCCGCAGGTGGCTATCCTGGCGGTAGGTACCATCAAGAAAAAACCAGCCGTGATCGAAACACCGCAGGGTGATCTCATTGGCATCCGTCATTTTATGTTCCTGTCACTGTCATACGACCACCGTGTGGTGGATGGCGCGCTGGGTGGTAGCTTCCTTCGCAAGATCGCTGATTACCTCGAAGCATGGGATGTGAGCAGGACCTCTTAGAAGAAAAATGTTTATATACAGGAAGCCCGGCCAAAGCCGGGCTTTTTTATCGCCTTAGATCTTCCCTCCCCATCAATATTTAACCGGGATCACCAAAATTGCTTTTAAGATTGACTGCACAAAAAGTCCCCGCCTGCCAAGCAAACGGGGACTTTTCATGAATAGGGCCTGGGTTTATTTGCTGAAGATCACCTTCATTTCCACACGCCTGTTATGCTGGCGACCTGCTTCGGTATCGTTTGTATCAACCGGTTTTGTCTGGCCAAACCATTCGGTGAGGATATGGTCTGCTTTCACACCTTTGGCAGCAAGGTATTTCTTCACAGCTTTGGCACGCTTCTCAGACAGGAGCATGTTCTTCTCCGCTGCGCCCTGGTTATCGGTATGGCCTGATAATTTCAGTGTCCAGTCGGCGGCATGCTGCTTCATGAGCCCTGCCAGCTCATTGAGCGAAGGGAACGATACCTTTTTGATGATATCCTTGCCGGTGGCAAACTCCAGGCTGGCAAAGGCTTTTTCGAGGATCTTCTGCTCCTCCGCTTTCAGCACAGGTGCCGGTGGACAGCCTTTCAGTTCCTTGAGACCAGGTGTGGTAGGGCAATTGTCCTCGCGGTCTATCACACCATCCTTATCGGTATCCGGCCATGGACAGCCTTTGTTCTCAACAGCACCCGGCACATCCGGGCAGTCGTCGTCTTTATCCAGTACAGTATCGCCATCCCTGTCAGGGCAGCCTTTAAATTCCTTAGGTCCCGGCACATCCGGGCAGGCATCGTACTTATCAGGTGTTTTATCACCATCCCTGTCAGGGCAGCCAAAGAACTCGGCAGTACCCGGGTCATCCGGGCATTCGTCTTCTTTGTCAATGATCTTGTCACCATCCCTGTCAGGGCAGCCGTTGAACTCTTTCGGGCCTTTTTCATCCGGGCATTTATCTTCCGCATCGGTAATGCCGTCGCCATCCCTGTCAGGGCAGCCCTGCAGTTCTTTGATCCCCGGCACATCCGGGCATTTATCCTCGCTGTCCTGGATATGGTCACCATCTTTATCCGGGCAACCCATAAATTCCCAAACGCCCGGCACGGTCACGCATTTATCTTTCCTATCGGAGATCCCATCCTTATCCCTGTCTCTCTGGCGGCCGTATGGTATAGGAATCTTAAGCAAGGCATAGACATCGGCCCCGTAGATGGTCTTTTGCCCGAATACAGGCGCCACGTTCCTTGTACCGATCACTATCGGGCCCAACCTCAGGGCCAGGCCTGCCCTCATACCGTCCAGGAAATTATACTGAACCGGTACAAATACACCAAACCATTTGTGATCCCAGCGTGGGGTAAGGGTAAGGCTGCTGAAATCGTGCACCTTGGTGGCATGGTTCTTAAACTGGAAAGCAATGAAAGGCGTGAAGTTTACATAAAATCTCTTCCAGATGTTGTAATCCACCTGCACGCTGAGGGCGGTAGGCAGGTTCATTCGGTAAGTGGAGGCGGAGGAGGTTTGCGGAAAGCGTTTTTTGATGGTATCGTCCAGCTCGCCTATTGTTTTTGGCGCGATCGGCTTCAGGTTCCAGTAGCCCACATTGGCGTAAAAGTCGTTACTGGTCTGTCCTTTTTTAAACTTGATAGAGCCCAGGTCTGTGACAGAGATCCCCACTTTCAGCTTGTATTTGTTCTCATCTTTGCGCCACAGGCCTTTTTCACCATCCATGTCGTATTTGTGTTTCTGGTAATCGGGCCGCCACTCGTATACCGCGCCAAAATCAAAGGCCACACCCGGGTACGACTGGCTGTAATCAAATATTTGTGTGCCGTTGTTGTTGCCACCGAAACTTACCTGCTTCAGATTCAAATTATCGGAGTGGCCATATTGCACATTCGACTGGAAGATCGAAAGCGTGGTGTCGGTCTTGAAATTGTATTTAAGGTCAGATACAAACATATAACCAGACTGGATGCCTTGTAGCAGTTTGACAGTAGCGCCGCCTTTAAAAAAATGCTCGTTATCGTCTTTGAAAACATGGGCATAAGTGAGCCCATATTCGGCCCAGCTCATCTCCTGGATGCTCAGGTTCTTGTTCTCGAGGTTGGTAACCCAGTAGCTGGGGTAATTGAACTCCTGGTATGCCAGCTTGGCCAGCGGGGGCGATACACCATCGATGTTGGCATAGGTTCGTACGCTGCTCGATATGGCAAAAGCGTTTTTGCCGTTGATGTTGACCATAAATGAGGGTCCTGCGATCCTGTTGTTTACAAACAGGCTTTTGTCGCGGCTGCTGGCATTCTCTACCAGGTATTTGTTCTGGAAGTTCGGGTCGCTGAAAGCAGGGAAATTCCACCCGTCTCTCTGGAGGGCCGATCTTTTAAGCCCCACATAATTGTTGTATGCTGCAACATCAATGCCCACCAGGGTCATATCGAATTTCATGCGACTGTCTACAATGCTGGCCGGCTGCATATAAATGCCCGTTACACCTGCATAATTACTTTGATCAAACCCTGTAAAATTTTGGGAATGAGCTGCAAAAAAGGATACAAAAGAGAGTACCAGTAATGATTTCTTCATGTAAAAGAATTTAACTATGATCAAAAATATAAAAAATACTTTACCTTCCAATAGGCATCCCTTATTTCAGTGGCTCCGCCCAAAGCACAACTCACGCAGTTTTTTAGTAAATTTGCAGATTGTTATCATTGAAATATGTTAGATAAATTAGAAGAGATCAACCGCCGTTATATTGAAGTTGAGCAGAAGCTATCTGATCCGGCAGTGATCGCGGACATGAAGCAATTTAAAAAATTGAATATCGAATACCGTGAGCTGGAGCCCGTTGTAGAAGCGTATCATAAATACAAAAAGATCACCGAAAATATTGAAGGCGCCCGTGAGGTGCTGGCCACCGAAAAAGACAAGGAGTTCCTGGATATGGCCAAGGCAGAGCTGGAGGAGAACCGCCAGGCCGAGGAAAAACTGCAGGAGGAGATCAGGCTGATGCTGATCCCTAAAGACCCGGAGGATGCCAAGAACTGTACCATGGAGTTGCGCGCGGGCACCGGTGGCGACGAGGCGTCGATCTTTGCCGGCGACTTGTTTGAGATGTACCGCAGGTATTGCGAACAGAAAAGATTCCAGGTAGAAGTGGTGGATGAGAACCCCGGTACGATGGGCGGATACAAGGAGATCATTTTTAATGTGAAAGGCCCGGGCGCCTATGGCACCCTGAAGTTTGAAAGCGGTGTGCACCGCGTGCAGCGGGTACCTGCTACCGAAACACAGGGCCGCGTGCATACATCTGCCGCCACAGTGGTGGTACTGCCGGAAGCGGAAGAGCTGGATGTGGAGATCAGGGACGCCGATATTGAAATTGCCACTGCCCGGAGCGGTGGCGCGGGTGGCCAGAACGTTAACAAAGTGGAATCGAAGGTGATCCTCACCCACAAGCCTACAGGTATTGTTGTGACCTGCCAGACAGAGCGCAACCAGCTTGGCAACCGCGAAAAGGCCATGCAGATGCTGCGCTCCAGGATCTACGATCTCGAATACCAGAAACGGCTGGCCGAAGTGACCAAGCGTCGCAAAACCATGGTGAGTACGGGCGACAGGTCTGAAAAGATCAGGACCTATAATTACCCGCAAAACCGGATCACCGATCACCGCATCAACCTGACGCTGTATAACCTCACCGATTTTACAAATGGTAATATACAGGGGATGATAGATGCGCTGCAATTTGCCGAGAACGCGGAAAGGCTTAAAGGAGAAGGATTTTAAGCGGATATGTTGTATTTTGCATCCATTGCTGGCAAGGTGTGACATCCAAAGCGCGAAAGGCCAGCATACAAATATTTATCATGACAAGACAAGAGCTTATTGACCAGATACGGGCTAAAAAATCTTTTTTATGTGTGGGCCTCGACCCGGATATAGAGAAGATCCCAAAACATATCCTGCACCTGGAAGACGCGATCTTTGAATTTAACAAACGGATCATCGATGCCACGGCCGACCACTGTGTGGCTTTCAAACCCAATACGGCTTTTTATGAAGCCTGTGGCATTAGCGGGATGCAGAGCCTCGAAAAAACCATTAAATATATCAGGCACCATCATCCCGATCATTTCGTGATCGCCGATGCCAAGCGTGGCGATATTGGCAATACCTCGGCCATGTACGCCAGGGCTTTCTTCAAACGGCTGCATGCCGACGCTATCACCGTGGCGCCATACATGGGCCGCGATTCCGTAGAGCCCTTCCTGCAGTTTGAAGGCAAATGGGCTATTGTGCTGGCACTTACCTCCAACGAGGGTGCCCGAGATTTCCAGAACATGGCTTCGGCAGGCCAGGCGCCGCTCTACCAGCAGGTACTCAAAACTTCCGCTACCTGGGGTACGCCCGGTAATATGATGTATGTAGTGGGTGCCACGCAGGCGGCCATGCTCAGCGAGGTGAGGGCTATTATCCCCGAACATTTCCTGCTGGTGCCCGGTGTAGGCGCACAGGGGGGTAGCCTGGAAGAAGTGTGCCGCTATGGCCTCAACAAAGACATTGGCTTGCTGGTAAACGCGTCGCGGTCTATCCTGTACGCGTCGGGCGAAAAAGATTTTGCTGATGCGGCGGAAGCGGAAGCCAGGAAGATCCGGCAGGAGATGCAGCCATTTGTATCATGACACAAAAATAGCCCCGGCCTTATTTCATATCACTAAAACAGATTACCATGGAAGACCAGAACCCAGAAAACCAATTGAACATAGAGCTTTCCGAAGAAATCGCGGAAGGGATTTATTCCAACCTGGCCATTATTACCCATTCGCAAACAGAGTTTGTGATGGATTTCATCAAGCTCATGCCGGGTGTGCCTAAAGCCAAGGTAAAGTCGCGCGTGATCCTGACGCCACAGCATGCCAAGCGCCTGATGAAAGCGCTGGCCGATAACATCCACCGTTTCGAGCAGATGCATGGCAAAATAAAAGATATGGAAGTGAATGCGCTGCCGCTGCACTTTGGCGGTCCAACCGCGCAGGCCTGAGGCCCCTAACTAAAAGCCTCACCCGTACATGAGTTTTTTCAGGGAGTTATTCAAAGGCATTGGTAATTGTTTCAAAGGCCTGGCGCTTGTGTTCGAAAAAGGCCTGTGGCATTACCTGCTTTATCCCCTGGTGTTGTACGTGCTGATGTGGATCATTGGCATATACACTTTTTCGGGCATGGCATCGGCTATTGCCAGGGATATCAGCAACTGGCTGCATTTGGGTGATTTGCCGGTGATCGGCGACCTGCTTTCTTCCGCGGGGTCTTACCTGAAAAGCTCATTTGAGTTTATCCTGGCCTGGGTGCTCAGGCTCATCTTTATATTCATAGCCGGCACTTTCTTCAAATACATCCTCCTGATCGTTTTATCGCCCCTGTTTGCCCTGCTTTCTGAAGCGGTAGAGCGAAAGATAAAAGGCAATACATACCCTTTTTCATTTCGCCAGCTGCTCAAAGACATCTTCCGGGGTGTTTGTATCAGTCTCCGTAATATGGCAATGGAGTATCTTTTTATCATTGCCTGCATGGTCATCAGTTGCCTGTTCCCGCCGGCCCTGCTGGTTACAACACCTTTCCTGCTATTCGTTTCCTGGTATTATTTCGGATTCACCATGCTCGATTATAACTTCGAGCGGCACAAAATGCCGGTGAGGCAGAGCGTGAAATTTACACGCGCCCACATTGGCCTGGCCTGTGGCATAGGTATGGTGTATGCTTTTTTTATGAGCCTGCCCACTTTTTTAGGCAGCTTCGTTGGGATCACATTTGGTCCTGTGATGGCAGTGGCAGGCGCTGCCATCAGTTTTACAGACATTAAAGATCAGCAATCGTCCACTCATTGACACATGGAAAACAAGGTCCGCATCTCTTTTGTAAATTATTATAACACCACGCCCTTTACCTATGGCCTCGACCATAGTGCTGTCAAATCCCGGATCCACATGGAGCTTGACTACCCGAGCGCCTGTGCCCGCAAGCTCCAGGATAATACCGTGGATGTGGGCATTGTGCCGGTGGCCATCCTGCCCGACCTGGGTCATTACGAGATCATTACCGATTATTGCCTCGGTGCGATTGGCAAGGTGGACAGCGTGAAACTGTTTGCAAACGCGCCACTTGAAGAGCTCAGCCATGTGTTGCTCGATTACCAGTCAAGATCATCGGTTACGCTGGTGAGGGTGCTTAACCATTTTTTCTGGAAAAGGAACATTACGTTCATGCCCTCCCAGCCCGGTTTTGAAGATACGATCAGCGGCACCACGGGCGCTGTGATCATTGGCGACAGGGCCCTGGCAGGCCTGTCTAAGTTCAAATACCAGTACGACCTGGCAGAGGAGTGGCAAAAATACACCGGGCTGCCGTTCGTATTTGCCTGCTGGGTAAGCAACAAGCCGCTTGACCCGGCGTTTGTGTCCGAATTCAACCAGGCCCTTGCTTTTGGGGTATCTCACATTAAAGAAGCCGTGAAAGCGTATCCCAAAAATATTCCCGGCTTTGATGCTTACGACTACTTAAAGAATAAAATGTCTTACACGCTCGATAGTCTTAAAAAAGAGGCGCTTACGCGATTTTTGTCCTATATCAGGGAGCTTGGATAAAAAAATTTCCGCCGGCTGTATTTATTCAATATATTTATGTCACTTAATCAATCCGTAAAAGACCCTTTGCTATGAGTAAGATCTTTATTTTCCTTGTATTGGTATCTCTATTCAATGTATCAGTGGCCCATACAAGCCTGGATGCCGGAGACCAGGTAAAAATGGTGTTGGCCAAGCAGAAACTGTATGCAGGGCAATATATAGGCGCGCTCAATGTCTATAAGGAAGTATTACAGAAAAACCCTGATGATGCCACCGTGCTGCATTATGTGGGGCTCTGCAATTATAACCTCAACAGGATGCCAGAGGCCGAGCAGAACCTCAAAAAGGCCATCAGCGGTAATAAGGATGTAAAACCCGAGTCGTACCTGTTGCTGGGCAAGATCCATCTTGCCAGCGGGAAGGTAGATGAGGCGCTTGAAGAATTCAATACCTATAAGACCAAAGCCAAACCCAAAGAGGCAGAATACGAGGATGTGGATGTATACATTGCTCATTGCAACAACGCCAAGAAACTGATGGCGGCACCCCTTGATGTGAAGATCGAGAACCTGGGCGCGGCGGTCAATTCCAAATACGATGATAAAACCCCATGCATCAGCGCCGATGGCCGTAAACTGGTATTTACCACCCGGCGGCCCGAAACCACTGATGCGCCTGTTGACGTGGAGGGTGATGGCAAGTACTTCGAGGATATCTATATTTCGATGTGGGACACCGTGAACAAGAAATGGCTGACTGCGGAAGGCGTGCCGGGCAATGTGAACACAGATGCCTACGACGCGGCCACGAGCATTTCGCCGGATGGCAAGCAGATCTTTATTTATAAAAATGATGTGAAAGACAATGAATCACGCGGGGGCGATATTTTTGTCTCAAAGATAGTGAACAACAAATGGAAAACCCCTGAACCGCTTGGCAAGCCTATCAATACCAGCTATTGGGAGGGCGGCGCTTCCATTTCATCAGACGGTAAA
>BFBZ01000008.1_pt285 | contig 23871 bp, 25 predicted proteins | sample 1888401 | NCBI WGS metagenome assembly BFBZ01 (sample SAMD00112614, study PRJDB3348) | symbiont metagenome | host: Chara braunii
AGAACATGATCCGGACAAGTGCGAAGCGGCCTTCCGAAAAGATCGTGCGAAAATAGGAATCCAAAGCGCGATGACGATTCAAGCTCATCTCATCGCGCTTGGCCTTCAGCGGCTGGAGCGCTTCGGCAATTTCGGGAGCTTGCTCGGGTCGAATTTCGGCGTGGGCAGGTTCGCGTCGGGCTCGGCCGGAACCTCATGACTGGGCATCAGCGTCACCTCGAAGGCGAGGTCGGGCACCGCGTCAGCCTTTCCCTTGCAGATCGCGATCGGGCCGTTCCAGATCCCCTCGAGGCGGACCACGAGATCGTCGGTGCCGAACACGGTGTCATGCCCCTCGCTGTGCCGCCTCGTGGTCAACACCGCCGAGAAGCGTTCGCCATCGACTTCGTAGGTACCGTCGTAGAGCATAATGCTGTCGCGGCCCCACAGCCTCCCATCGGCGACATGCACGATGCCGGTGCCGTCCGCGAGCGACGTACGAAACCACGCCGCATAAGTGCCGTTCTTGAGCATGGAGCCTCTCTCCACTCGCCCCTTTCGCCCCACGATCTGGGCACCGTTGCGTTAACAAGGGGTGAAGGAACCCGGACTTCTCACTGCCCTGCGCTCATTGGCCGTCGATCTGCCGCCCCATGATGGCGATGGCCTTCTGATAGACCTGCGCCGCGTTCCACGCCTCGATCGCGGCGAAGTTGGGTTCCCCAGGCTGATAGCCGGCGCCGGCGCGCCAGCCATGGGCGCGCAGGAAGTTCGCCGTCGAGCTCAGCGCATTGGCGGCGACGTCGAGATTGCCAGTGCCATAGGCGAGGACGTTCTTCGGCATGAACTGGGTCTGGCCGATCTCGCCATGCATCGAACCGCGCGTACTCCCGGACAAAGTGCCGCGGTCGATCAGCTTCAGCGCGGCGTAGAGCTGGTCGGTGAAGAAGTCCGGACGGCGGCAGTCATAGGCAAGCGTCGCGATCGACGACAGCATGTTCTGGTTGCCGCGCTGGCTGCCGAAACCGCTCTCCATGCCCCAGATCGCGATCAGCGGACCCGGCGGCACGCCGTAGCGTTGCTGGATCGACGCGAACATCGCCGCCTGCGACTGCTTCAGCGAACGGCCGCGCGCCACGATGGTCGCGGACCCCCGCTTGGCCATGAACTGCTCGAGCGACAGGCCGAAGCTGCGCTGGCCGCGATCCGCGGCGATCGTCGCGCTGGCATAATGCGCCTGCATCAGCGCATCGACCGCGGTGGATCCGATGCCCTTGGCCCTCGCCTCGCCGGCGAACTGCTCCTTCCAGGCTTCGAACCCGCCGGGCCCGTTGCCGCACTGCGCCGCGTTCGCTTCTGCGCCCAGCGTTGCAACCATCACGACAACGGCAAGTGCCGCTGTCGCAATCTGCCAGCCCCTGGTCATCCGAAACCTCCTCCGCAAATGAGCCGTCGCCCTTGCGGGCGCCGCGCCGACGATGGCCGGATACAGATGACCCGGAGATGAACGTTCCGCCCCAGATTCGGCCGCAGACCGTCACGATATGTCGCCGGCAACGGATTGACCATCCCGGCCGTCTCAGGCTGGCCGGGACATTTGGCCTGAGGCTCCACCGGCTCGGCCGGGCTCAGCGACCGTGTCCGGCGCTTGACATTGACGTTAATGACAAGGTGCTAGGCCAGCTCTTGGCAGGAGATCGCGATGAGGATTCAGGAGGCGGCCCGTCATCTCGGCGTGAGCGCCCGGGCGCTTCGGCATTACGAAGCGGCTGGCCTGATCGTGCCGCGCCGAACATCGAACGGCTATCGAAACTATTCGGCGTCACAGATCGAACGGGCTGCGTGGGTGAGAGACCTGATCGCCTCGGGGTTCTCGACCCGCGAGCTGCGCAATCTCCTGAGCGCGCTTGAAGACGGCCGGCGTGGCGCGCACGTAAGCTGCTCCACCGTGATGCAGGACAAGCTCGACCAGATCGACCGCGCGATCGCGGCGCTCCGCATGCGGCGCCGTGCCTTGTCACGACGGCTGACCGGATCAAGCAGCGACCGCCGCAACGAATGAGGACATGATGAGGACCTGGCCATGAAGATACTCAATATCCTGGCGAGACGTTATTTGCCGCTGGAAGAGCTTGATCAGGCCGTCACCTTCCACGAAACCCTGATCGGCCAGACGGCGCGCCTTCGCTTCGACTATCCGGAGTATGACCTGAGGCTCGCACAGGTCGCCTCGATCCTGTTCATTGCAGGCACCGAACAGAGCTTGAAGCCGTTCACGGCGACGCATCTGACGTTTCTGGTCGACGACATTGACGCATTCGCCGCGCATCTCCCCGGCGTCGGCGCCGCAATACTGGACGGCCCCAAGCCGGTACCGACCGGTCGCAACATGCTGGTGCAGCATCCGGACCGGACCCGTGTCGAATATGTCGAGCACCGCAACAAGCATCCGGCCGACCTGCTGCCGTGAGCACGGCAACCACGAGCCAGGTGGCCGGTCGCAGCGCCGATCCTCAACAAATCGAACAGCGACGAGGACGCGCGGAGCGGCCGGCTATGGCACGTCGCCGCGCCTGAGCGGGCCGACGGTCTGCGGCCGGTTGAGGAAGAACTCGCGGTTGCCGAGCGCCGCCTCCGCATATTGATCGATCGCAACGATGATCGCCTGCACATGATGAAAGCACCAGCCTTCCCGCGTTGCCATGTGCCGGACCTCGGCAAGCGCCATGATCCAGGGCGCGTGACTATCGCTGTCGTGGAAATACCGAAGCGGCTCTCTCATCTTTCCTCCGGCAAATCACGTCCTCCAGCTCGGCGCGCTTGCGCGACAGCAGAAGTTGCGCCGACGCTCCGTCGCGCCCCGCCCGCCTGAGCTGGTTCACGGACGATTCGAGTTCGCGCAACTCGGCGCGCAGCCGCATCCTCAACGCGTCATCACGCACGCGCTTCGGCGGCGATCAGTTCGCGTTTCGCCGGCCGAATGAAGGCGGTCACCGTCGCACGACGGCGCGGCGCGACGCTCGCATGCACGATGATCGGCGTACGGTCGCCCAGGACATTGCGCTCCTCGACCAGACGGCTCATGACCAGCCGCATCTTCAGCAGGTCCCCGGCGACGAACGCGCAGTCCTCGTCCCGGTTGACTTGCTCCCGCATGATCGCCTCGGCTTCCAACATGCTGACGCGCAACGCCCTGATCTGCCTGCGAATTTCGCTGATACGGTTGTCCATGGCCGGCTCCTGTTCACGGTAGAAGGCAAATAGAACAAACCAAGAACAGAAAGTCAAGCCGCGGAGCGGATCGTAACGAGCTTTCTCGCAGACACACGGGCGAGCAAGTTCCCATCGCAGGAACCGCCAGCCGACTGAACATTCACGAAGGCGACCATGCTGGATGACGAGCGAGCAATGGAGCGACGGCGCGCAGCAGGGATCGTGGCATACATGCGCAAGCGTCAGGATGAAGTTGCGGCAGTCCGTCGCAGCTGACGACTTCTGTCATTTGGCGTGTTGCTCGAGCCGCATCCGCGGATCATCGGAGTCCGGCATTCAGGAAATTTCATCGGCGATAAACAGCCGACATATGATTGTGGAACAATGCCTATTAGAACTTGTCTACTCGAGTAGACAAATTAAAATGGGGTCGATTCTGTTTTCGATCATTGCGCAGTAGATGGCCAAATCCTCCAAGCTGGTTGCTGCCAAGCGCGGCAAGGTTCTTCTGGTTCGACGCCGATCTGACGGGCTGTGGATGTTCCCCGGCGGGCGCCGGCGCGCGCGCGAAACCGTGAAGGATTGCCTCAAGCGCGAAATCAAGGAGGAGTTGCCGAAGCTCAAGCTCGGCCGGCTCAGCCTCTGGAAGGAAGTCACCGCCAAGAACAAGCGCTCCGGCCGCAGGATGAGCGACGCCATCTTCATCGCCAAGAACGCCAAGGGAAGGCTCGCGATCGGCGACAAGAAGGAGATCGACCGCGCCGCCTGGCAGAAGCCGCGGGGGATCCGCCTGACGGCAACCTCGCGCTATATCCGCGACCGGCTGTTTCCGAGAAAGCAGCAGCGTCGGAGATAGGACGGCGGAATATCCGCTGCCGAGGGCGAGGATCCCGGCTCTGGAATTTGACGCCTGCAATGGCAAATCTTGCTGATTTCTTGGGCTTCGCGCATCGTCGACGCATGATAGGAATGGCGTGATCCGTGTCGTATCGGACCACGACATAAGCCAGAATGCCGTCAGAATGACCTTCCCTTCCAACCGCCAGCGGCGGCTGTTCCGAATCGTCTCGGTGCGTTGGCAGCGCCGCGCCATCTTCCTGTTGGGCGGTGTCGCGGTCGGAGCCGCGGCCGTCGCCCTCGCCGAGCTCGCGGATCTGGCGCAGATCGCCTTCTCTGCGGTGGTGTCGCATGTCCGCTATGCCTCGCTGCTGCTGACGCCGGCCGGTTTCGCCCTCTCGGTTTTCCTGACCAACCGCTTCTTCCAGAATGCACAAGGCAGCGGCATTCCGCAGGCCATCGCGGCACGCCATCTGACCGACCAGACCGCGCGCAACAGTCTCGTTTCGCTGCGCATTGCGGCGGGCAAGATCCTGCTCACCCTGTTCGGCCTGCTCTGCGGCGCGTCGGTGGGGCGCGAGGGACCGACGGTCCAGATCGGCGCCTCGATCATGTTCGCGCTCGGCCGCTTCTCGCCCCGGCGCCAACCCGGGCTGATCCTTGCCGGCGCCGCCGCGGGCGTCGCGGCGGCCTTCAATACTCCGCTGGCCGGAATCGTGTTCGGCATCGAGGAGATGAGCCGCGCCTTCGAGACTCGAACCTCCAGCCTGATCATCGGCGCGGTGATCTCCGCCGGTCTCACCTCGCTCGCGCTGATGGGCAACTACACTTATTTCGGCACCAGCGCGACGGCGCTGCGCAACGGCGCCGACTGGCTCGCGGTGCCGCTCTGCGGCGTGGCCGGAGGCCTTGCGGGTGGTCTCTTCAGCCGCATTCTGATCGCGATGGCGCGCGGGTTCGCCAACCCGGTCGGACGCGCGATCAAGCGCTATCCGGTCGGCTTCGCCGCGATCTGCGGCTTTGCGGCGGCGATTTGCGGGATTGCGTCGGACGGAGCGATCTACGGCACCGGCTATCAGCAAGTCAAATCCGCCCTCGAAGCCGGATCGCAATTGCCGGCGAGCTTCAGCGTGTGGAAATTCCTGGCGACCACCTTTGCCTCGATCAGCGGTATGCCGGGCGGCATCTTCGCGCCCTCGCTTGCGGTGGGCGCCGGGCTCGGCTCCAACATCGCCCCGCTGTTCCACGGCGCGCCGCTGCCGGCCATGATGCTGCTCGGCATGGTTTCATATTTCGCCGGCGTGGTTCAGGCTCCCATCACCGCCTTCGTGATCGTCACCGAGATGACCGACAATCACGCCATGGTCGTGCCGCTGATGGCGGCGGCCCTGATCGCACACGCGAGTTCGCGCCTGATCTGCAAGGAAGGCGTCTATCACGCCCTCGCCAAGGGGTTCATCGACCGGGCTCAGCCGTTGTAGGCAAACAGCTCGATCGGCTCGCTGAAGCCGCGCACGGCATGTTCGCCGACATGCTCGAGGGCGAAATCCTGTTCGACCAGATCGGCGAACGCGCGGGACAGCAGCACGTTCCGCTTCAACTGCTTGGTGAGGGCTTCGAGGCGTGACGCCATGTTCACCGCGGGGCCGATCACGGTGAAGTCGAGCCGGCTGCGCGATCCGATGTTGCCGTACATCACGTCGCCGACATGAACGCCGATGCCGTAGTTCATCGGCGCCCGGCCCATCATGCTGTTCTTTTCACTCAGCGCCGCCATCGCCTCGCGCGCCTCGGACACCGCGTGCAGCAGGTTGGCGCAGGCCTTGGGCTCGCTGAGCGGGAAGATCGCCAGCAGGCCATCACCGATGAATTTCAGGATTTCGCCGCCGTGCCGCGCAATCGGCTCCGACATTGCGTCGAAATAATCGTTCAGCAGATCGATGACGTCGTCGCGCGGCCAGGAGTCCGAGATCCGGGTGAAATCCCGCAAGTCGCAGATCATGATTGCGGCACGGACCGTCGTGCCGCTGCCGCGCCTGGTGGCGCCGGCCAGGATCATCTCGCCGGCATGCGTGCCGACATAGGTCTCGAGCAACGTCCGCGCCAGCCGGTTCTTCATCCGGATTTCGCTGACCAGTGCCAGCACCGGCAGCACCTTCAACAAGCCTTCGATATGCGCGGCGTCGAAACCGCCGGGACGATCGGTCGCGAAGGTCACGACATGACGCTTGCCCAGCGTATGCAGCAGCGGCCACGCCACATAGTCGGTCAGGCCCTGCGCCCGCATCTCGTCGTAGAGCGCGTGCTTGCGGCCCTGCGACGGATCGCGTTCGAGGTTCTCGCGGACTTCGGTGGCGCCCTGATGAATCTCGTAGACCGGGCTTCCGATATACTCCGATCGCTGCTGCACCTCATAGTCGATCCGCGTGATCTCGGCCTCGCGCATCCCGTCGCCCCAGACGATCCGGGCGCCGAGCCATTGCGGGTGCTGGATCAGGAGATTCATCGTCGCCCGCTTGATGGGGATGCCCGCGCGCTGCAGCCGGACGCAGAGTTCGGCGAAGATATTGTCGACGAAGCGCTCGTCGCGCGTCTCGTTGGTCAGCCAGCGCACCACGCCGTCGGACTGCGATTCGATGGTTGCTGGCGCGTTCATGGCTGGCTCCGGAGCGGCGAAATTGGACAGGCAGCCGGTATGTCGTGCTTCCGCGCGCCCACGTCAACGCCACCAGCGGTAACGTGATCGGACGAATTGGCTGGCCCCGGCAAGGCCCGGCATCACGGAGGGACAGGCGGATCGCCAAAACGTCGAAAACAACCCCATGCAAAGCAGCCGGCGTTCGACCGCGCTCCTTGACATGTCGGGCAACTCACGGATATATTTCTAATATTCAGAAATATCGCAGAGGCATGCTCGCACGGCACCGGGCCCGGCACTGCTCAACTGGTTAGCGATCGATTAATTGCGACGCGCGGACGTTGCATCGCGAACACACTGCGTTTCGTTTCACTGCGCGAACGGCAACCTTCATTTGTCAGCCTAAGGTGAGTCACCTAGCGTGACGCCCATCTGCGGCTGGCGAAGGTTTGCCGGAATGCAACCTGCCGGGCGGCGGCAAGAACAAGGGGCTTGGCACCATGCGCGAATGCATCGGGGCTGCGACGATCGTACGACGGGTTGATGACAATCCACGCAATCCACGCCGGACGGTAGCGCCGTCCCGCGCCCGCGCATATTTTCATCGGCTGCTGTTGCTGAGCACATCGGTCGCCGCGTTCTCGGCCCTGTCAGTGGGCTCGGCGGCGGCGCAGACCTGGACCGGCGCCACCAATAACGACTGGACGGTGGGCTCGAACTGGTCCGGCGGCGCGGCGCCGACGTCCGGAACCAATCCCAATATCGTGGCCGGTTCAACCGTCGTTCTCGGCGTGAACCCCGGGGCGACCAGCACGACCGGCAATATGAATATTCGCGACGTGGCCGGCGGAACGACCAGCCTCACGATTCAGAACGGCGCCACGCTGACGTCCAATCTCAATGTTTCCATGGGCGATGTCGCAGGTGGGTCGACAATTCTGACGGTGACGGGTGCCGGATCGCAATTGACGACCGGCGCACTCACCGTCGGCAGCACCGGCACCGGCGTCGTCAACGTCACGGACGGCGCGACACTCAGCGCATCTGTCAGAGTCATCCTCGGCACACCTGTTGGGGGCACGGGCACGCTCAACGTGCGCAACGCCACGGTGATACTGGGCGGCTTTGGCTTTACCATCAGCAATACGCGCGGTCAGATCAACTATGACAATGCGACGCTCCGCGCGCGCATCAATACCACGAATGCCTCCGCCGGAACGGCGGCCCAGAACAACATCGCCGCGGGCGGACTCACCATCGATACCAACGGGTTCACCGTCCTCGCCCCGGTTGGCTTCAGCGGAGTCGGCGGCTTGACCAAGACCGGGGATGGGATCTTCTCGTTCGGCGGCGCCGGCAACAGCTACACCGGCGAGACGGCGATCCAGCAAGGCACCTTCCGGCTGAGCGCGGCTGCCGGCTCAGGCAATGCCCTCGCCAGTTCAAGCCGCGTGGTCGACAACGCGACCTTCGATCTTTCGATCATGAGCGACGCGAACGCGCGCATCCAGAGTCTGGCCGGCAGCAGCGCCGGCATCGTTACGCTGGGCAACAAGAACCTGATCATCACCAATGCCAACGATACGTTTGCAGGAACGATCAGCGGCACTGGCGGCGTGCAACTTACCGGCGGCACGCAAGGGCTGTCTGGCGTGCAGGCCTACACCGCCGCAACCACGATCACAGCGGGCACGCTGGCGCTGACCGGCGCCGGCGACATTTCCGCTTCCAGCCAGGTGATCGCCAACGGCACGTTCTCCATCGCCGGCCTGTCCGGCGCGGGTACCAGTATCCAGCGGCTGTCCGGCAGCGGCGGCGTCGATCTCGGCGTCAAGACGCTGACGCTGACCGCCGCGAACGACACCTTCGCAGGCGTGATCGGCGGCAGCGGCGGGCTGACGCTTGCCGGCGGCACCGAGACGCTGTCCGGCACCAACACCTATGGCGGCGTGACCACGATCTCGGCCGGCACGCTGGCGCTGNGCACGCTGGCGCTGACCGGCACCGGGTCGATCAGCAATTCGAGCCATGTGGTGGCGAATGCAGCGTTCGACATCTCCGGCCTCGCGGGGTCAGGCACCAGCATCCAGAGCCTCGCCGGCAGCGGCAACGTCGCGCTCGGCGCCAAGACGCTGACCCTCACCAACGCAAGCGACACTTTCGCGGGCGCGATCGGCGGCACCGGCGGGCTCGCGGTCAGCGGCGGCACCCAGGCGCTGTCCGGCGTCAACAGCTACAGCGGCACGACCACGGTGTCGGGCGGCACGCTGCAAGCCGGCGCGGCCAATGCGTTCAGCGCCGCGTCCGCCTTTGTCGCCAATGCCGGCGGCACCTTCGACCTCAATGGCTTCAACCAGACCATGGGCGGGCTCAGCAATGCCGGCACAGTACGATTCGGCGCTGCACCCGGCACGACGCTGACGGTCGCCGGCAACTATGCCGGCAATGGCGGCACACTGTTGTTCAACACCGTGCTCGGCGGCGATGGCTCGGCCACCGACCGCCTGGTCGCGGGCAGCACGTCGGGCACCTCGACCGTGCGGGTCAACAATGTCGGCGGCGGCGGCGCGCAGACCACCAATGGCATCAAGCTGATCGACGTCACCGGCGCCTCCAACGGCAGCTTCACGCTGGCTGGCAACTACGTGCTGAATGGTCAGCAGGCGATCGTCGCTGGCGCCTATGGCTATACGTTGCAGAAGAACGGCATCTCGACCCCGTCGGACGGCGACTGGTATCTGCGCTCCAGCCTGGTCAATCCGGCAACGCCGATGCCGGCCGGCCCGCTCTACCAGCCCGGCGTGCCGCTCTACGAGAATTACGCCCAGGTGCTGTTCGGCATGAACGCGTTGCCGTCGTTGCAGGACCGCATCGGCAACCGCTACTGGGGCGGCGGCCCCAGCGACGCGATGGCGCGCATGGGCGTCGCGCCGCCGGCGACGGCGGACAGTTCAGGGACGCAATCGGCGTTCTGGGGCCGCATCCAGGGCGGTCAATCCAGCCTGCAACCCTCGAACACCACGGGCTCGACCACCAACAGCGACGACTTCAAGGCGCAGGCCGGGCTCGACGGCCTCGCGCTCGAGAACAGCTACGGCCGCCTGATCGTCGGGCTCACGCTGCAATACGGGCTGACCACGGCCTATGTGAACTCGCTGTTCGGCAGCGGCCGGATTCGCGCCCAAGGCACCGGCGTCGGCGCCACCGCCACATGGTATGGCGATAACGGCGTCTATCTCGATGGCCAGATGCAGACCATGTTCTATCGCGCCGATCTCACGTCCGATCTCGTCGGCAGCATGACCCATGGCAATGAAGGCCTTGGCTATGCGTTCAGCGTCGAAGGCGGCAAGCGCATCGCTATCGGCAACGGCTTCTCGCTGACGCCGCAGGCGCAGCTCGCTTATTCCAAGGTCGACTTCGACGGGTTCGCCGACCGCTTCGGCGCGCTGGTCTCGCTCGCCAATGCCGACAGCCTGCTCGGCCGCGTCGGTCTCATGCTCAATCACCAGAAGAGCTGGTATGACGGCACGAGCATCGTCCGCTCAGACCTCTACGCGATCGGTAATCTGCACTACGAATTCCTCGACGGCAGCAAGGTCGACGTCTCCGGCACCAGCTTCGCCAGCGCCAACGACCGGCTGTGGGGCTCGATCGGCGGCGGCGGCAGCTACAGCTGGGCCAACGGCCGCTACACCTTGTTCGGTGAAGCGACCTATCGCGCCAGCCTCGAGGATGCTTCCACCAACCACAGCTACAAGGGCACGGCGGGATTCCGCGTGGTGTGGTGAGGTTACTTCACCTCTCCCCGCACGCGGGGCGAGGTGACGAACTGCCCTACCCGCCCAGCCGATCCACCTCGGCCTTGCCAGCCTTCATCACCAGCGGAATATGCTCACCCTGACCGAGCAGACACGTCACGTCGCGCAGCGGGTTGCCTTCCACGACCAGCAGATCGGCAAATGCCTCCGGCGCAATGCGGCCGAGCTTGCCCTCCATGCCGAGCACTTCGGCGCCCACGACGGTGGCACTCGCAATCACCGCCTGCGGGCCCAGCAGTTCGGCGCGGATGCGGAACTCGTCGCTCTGCAAACGCTGCGACGGCCCGAGAAGATCGGTGCCGAACCCGATCTTCACGCCGGCCTCGCGATAGATCGCGAGCGAGCGCAGGCCGGCATCGCGGACATCGGCGATCTTGGCCACGCTCGCGGCAGGCAGGCCGTATTTTGCGCCCTCGTTGGCCAATGCCTCGTAGGTGATCAGCGTCGGCACCGCATAAGCGCCCTTCTCCGCCATCAGCCGCGCGGTCGGAGGATCGACCAGATTGCCGTGCTCGATGGTACGCACGCCGCAGCGCACCGCGCGCTCGATCGCCTCTGCGGTGTAGGCATGGGCCAGCACATAGGTGTGACGCGCCTTCGCCTCCGCGACAATGGCGCGGATCTCGTCCTCCGAATAACCATAGGCGCCGATCGGATCGGTCGGCGACGCGACACCGCCGGACGCCATGATCTTGATCTGGTCGGCGCCCATCTGCAGCTCCTCGCGCACCGCCTTGCGCACCGCATCGACGCCGTCGACGACACGCGCGATGGCGCCGACCCGCACGCAGCAGGAGCAGGTCGGGTCGGCCAGATAGTCGGAGCGGGCGCGGCCGTCGCCATGGCCGCCGGTCTGGCTCAGCGCACGGCCGGAGACGAACAGCCGCGGGCCATCAGTGAGGCCGGTGTCGATCGCCTGCTTCAGTGCGTAGCCGGCGCCGCCGGCATCGCGGACAGTGGTGAAGCCGCGCTTCAGCATGCCGCGCAACAGCATGGTCGAGCGCAAGGTCACCAGCACGTTGGCCATCCGCGCCTGCTGCGACAGATCGAGCTCGACGGCGACCGCGTGCACATGCAGGTCGATCAGGCCGGGCATCAGGGTCTTGCCCTTGAGATCGATGACGCGGTCCGCCGACGCCTCGATCGGCCGATCGGACACTTCCTTGATCAGGCGATCCTCCACCAGCACGTGGTGGCCTTCGAGCAGATCGGGCCGCAACGGATCGAGCAGCGCGGCATTCTTGAAGAGTGTCGTTGGCATATAGATCTCCTGTCAGGACGCCGCGGTCACGCGGTCTTGCTTGCAATTTCTTCCAGCGATCGGCCGCGCGTCGGCACGCCCATCAGCACGACGGTGAGCGCGCCGATCAACAGCACGGACGTGGTGACGCCAAACACGCCGGCAAAGCCGAAGTTCGGATAGAGATAGCCGACCAGGATCGGTGCCGCGATGGCGCCGATCCGCCCGATCGCGGATGCGAGGCCTGCGCCTGTGGTGCGGATCGATGTCGGGAACACCTCGGCCGTGTAGGCATAGACGCCGGCATAGGTGCCGTTCATGAAGAACGACAGCAGCAGGCCCGCCGTCATGATCTCGGCGTCGCTCCTGGCGAAAGCGAGCCCGAGCGCGCTCACGCCGCCGAGCAGCATGTAGGATGCGATCGTCGCCTGCCTGCCGATCCGCTCGTTGAAGACGGCGGCGGTGAAATAGCCCGGCACCTGCGCGCAATACATCGCCAGCGAATAGCCGAAGCTCTTGGTGATGCTCATGCCGTTCTGGACCAGAAGGCCGGGAATCCAGACGAAGAAGGAGTAGTAGCTGAACGTGATCGACAGCCACATGATCCAGGTCATCGTGGTGATGCGGGCCTGGCGGCCGGCTAGCAGCGCGGCAAAATTGCTCAGTAGCGTTCCCGACGATACGGCGGGCACAGCCGGTTCGACGACCGGCGGCGCCAGCACGCGGCCCTCGCGCGCAAAACTCGCCTCGATCCTGTCGAGCACCGCGCCGGCTTCCTCTGCCCTGCCCCGGCTCTCCAGCCAGCGCGGCGATTCCGGCAGTGACCTGCGCCACCACAACAGCATCACCACCGGCACGGCGGTGACGACAAGCACGATGCGCCAGCCATTCTCATAGGCCGGCACGATGAAATAGCCGAGCAAGGCGGCCGCGACGAAGCCGAACGAGAAGAATCCCGCCAGCGCGCCGGTGAAGGCGCCGCGGTAACGCCGCGCCACGAATTCCGCGAGGTATGGCGCGATGATCGCGCTCTCCGCGCCGGTGCCCATGCCAGCAACAACGCGCGCGGCGAAGAACGCCGGCCAGCTGTCCACCGCCGCGCTGACCAGCGAAGCCACGCTGTAGAGCGCCAGCGCCGACATCATCACGGCGCGGCGGCCGATCAGGTCGCCCAGCATCCCGGCGAACAGCGCGCCAAAGAGATAACCGACGAAGGTGCTGCTGCCGAGCACGCCGGTCTCGACATTGGTCAGGTTCCAGGCGGTGCGCAGCACCGGCAGGATGAACGCCAGCACCGCGGCATCCATCGCGTCGAACAGATAGCCCAGCCCGCCCATCAGCAGCAGGTGCACATGGAAACGCGCGAACGGCAGGCGCTCGATGCGCGCCGAGATCATGGACATGAAAATCCCCCTCCGCCCCACGGTTCGGCACGCGCCGTGGGGTCATTGGCGGGAATGATAGACAAATCATGATTATCGGAATAATTTATAATCGTTATCTGGCACATCACTATCGTGAATATAGCTCGTGTCCTTCCGCACCCTCGACCTCAACCTGCTGAAAGTCTTCGAGGCGCTGATGACCGAGGGCAGCGTCACCCGCGCCGCGAGCGCGCTGACGATGACCCAGCCCGCGGTCAGCAACGCGCTCGCCCGCCTGCGCGACGCGCTCGGCGACCCCCTGTTCGTGCGCACGGCCACCGGCATCCGCCCGACACAGCGCGCCGTGGCGTTGTGGGAGCCGATCGGCGACGCGCTGGAGAACGTTCGCCACGCGCTCGACGAGGACGCCTTCGATCCGCGGCGCGCCCAGGCCGAGTTCAGCCTGTCGATGTCGGATTACGTCGCCTCGCTGGTGATGCCGCGGCTGCTGCTCCGGTTCAGCGCGGTGGCGCCGTCAGTGCGCATCCACACCATGCCCAACACCATCCTGGAGATCGGCGACCGGCTCGAGGACAACCGGGTCGATTGCGTGTTGAGCGTCTATGTCAACGAAGCGCAGCATCCGCCGGCCGCGATCCGCTCACGCTCGCTGTGGACCGTCGAATATGCCTGCATGATGCGGAAGGATCATCCACTAGCCAGGCAGAAGCGGCTGAGCACGCGCAGCTTCCTCAACGCTGGCCATGTCGATGTCAGCCTCGCCGGGCGGACGCTGCCGACCTACGACCAGTTTCTCGCCTCGCGCGGGCTGGCGCGCAACCTCGTCGCGACCGTCAACCACTACAATGCCGCCTACGAGATCGTCCGCCAGTCCGACCTGATCGCGGTGCTGCCGCGCGATCTGAGCGCGCAGTCGCGCCACGCGCCGCATCTGCACGCGGTGCCTGTACCGCTGCCGGCCCCACCGCGCGTCGTCAGCCTGTTCTGGCACCAGCGCAACGACACCGTCCCCGCGCAGCGCTGGCTGCGCGAGACGCTGGTGGAGATGTTTGCAAGGATGGAGTGAACAGGCGCAAGCCGTGCCGCCGTCAAGTCGATGTCGGCGCGGGCTCGATCGATGCCGCGTCCGCTGCCGGTAACTCGCCGCTCCGCGCCAGCGGACGTCCAAGCACCCGATGCAGCGCCAGATAGCTCACCGCTGCCACGCCGATCCCGGTGAGCCACGATAGGTCGACCCCGCCGGTCGCGAGCGCCAGCGGACCTTGCATCGCCTTGATCGTGCCCATCTGGAAGGCCCACGCCGCGACGAAGCCTGCAGCAAAGGCGATCAGCCCCGCCCAGTTGAAATCACGATCCCGCCCCGGCTCCACGTAGAGCGACGCGACATCGATCCGGCCGCCTCGCACCAGGTAGAAGTCCGCGAGCGTCACTCCGGCCCACGGGCTGATCCAGACGATCAGGGCGACCATGAAATTATCGAAGGCATGGGCGAAATCGCCGGATTGCAGGAAAGCGTAGAGGATCGCGGAGGCGATCAGGCCGGAGACCACCGAAATCACCCAGCGTGGCCGCCGCAGATCGAGCGCGAGCGACGACAGCGCCGCCGAGTAGATCACGACGATGTTGGTTGCGATCGGGCCATGGAGCAACACCAGCAGCACCGGCAGCGCCATCGTACCAAATGCCGCGATGATCAGCCTCGACGGATCGGAGCCGGCGCCGGCGGACGCGATCGCAGCGCCCAGGAAAGCGAGCCAGACCGTCGGCAGGAACATGCCGAGGAATGTCGCCCGAAACACTTTTGCCGCGCCGAGCGACGGCCTGGTGAAGCGCGTATAGTCGGAGGCATAGGTCAGCCACGAAATGCCCCAGCCGATGCCGATCGCGGTCATCAGCTGCGTTGCCGCGGCGAACGCCGACATGCCGGAGACGTTAGCGGATTGCCACTTGACGTCGACGCGCAGGAAGGCCAGCGCGGTCATCACCGCCATGATCAACAGAATGAACGGCATGGTGTAGCGCTCGAACACCTTGATGGCATTGAAGCCCCAGGCCGCAATGCCGACCTGGAATACCATCACCAGCACCGCGATCGCGTATTTGAGCTCGACGCCGCCACCGATTCCCATCCGCTCGAGCGCGGCCATGCAGAGATCGAGCACGATCCAGGTGTTGATCGCGACCCACCCCATCGGCATCAGCACTTGCGCCAGCGCCGGCAGATAGGCGCCGCGGCGGCCGAACGCCAGCCGGCCCAGCACCATCTGCGGCACGCCGGTACGATGACCCATCAGGCAGAAGGCGGCAAACAGCGCCGCGCCGAACAGATTGCCGACCACGATGACGGCAAGCACTTGCAGCAGGCTCAGGCCGAGCTGGATCCCGAGCGCGCCCAGCACCCAATTGATCGGCGCGATGTTCGCGCCGGTCCAGATCCAGAACTGATCTGATGACGACGACGTACGGTGCGCGGCCGGCACCGGCTCAATTCCATGGGCATCGAAGCCGGCTTCATCCTGCGCCGGAAGCTGTGTCTGCTTGACCAACATGTTTCCCCCGTTTGTCCGGCGCATTGGGTTTGAGCCGGGATGGGGCATCTGAGCAGCAGGCGGCCGTGAGACGATAATGAGAATTCCTCAAGCCGGGTTGAGACCGCATCAAGAGTGAAGTTTTGTATGCCGGACATGGACAAATCGCGCCGCGACCGGCTTCGCTCACCACGCCACGATGGCGCGCCGCTTCACTGTTGAGATTTTCTCAACTCACCTGCCGGATTCGTCAATCGCGCCGAACCCGGCCCTCGGTCATTGTGCCGCCAACGCATTGTTGCCCAATCAACCGAGGTCAGGGATGACGACACTTCTGCATATCGATGCCAGCCCGCGCGGCGACCGTTCGGTCAGCCGCAAACTCTCGAAATCGTTTGTCGAACACTGGCTGACGCACGAGCCCGGCGCCACGATCATCTCGCGCGACGTCGGCCGCAACCCGCCGCCCCTCATCACGGAGGCGTGGGTCGCCGCGGCCTTCACCGCGGCTGGCGACCGCACGGCGGAGCAGCGCGACGAGCTTCGTCTGTCCGACGAGCTGATCGACGAACTCGACCGCACCAATGTGATCGTGATCGGGACGCCGATGCACAATTACGGCATGCCGGCTGCGCTGAAGTCGTGGTTCGACAAGGTGATCCGGATCGACAGGACCTTCAGCTTCGACCTCGCGCGCGGCGACTTTCCGCTCGAGCCGATCATGCGCGGCAAGACGCTGGTGGTGCTGAGCTCGCGCGGCGAATTCGGTTTTGGCCCGGGCGGGGTGCGGGAGACCCTGAACCATCTGGAAACCCATATCTCGACCTGCGCCCACTATCTCGGCGTGCAGGAAAGCCATCTGATCGCCGTCGACTACCAGGAGTTCAACGACGAACGCTACCGGCAATCGGTCGCGGACGCCTTTGCCGCGATCCCGGTGCTGGTCCGGCAGTGTCTTGGAATCGACGGGGCTGTTAATGTTGCAGCGGAATGATGCCCATTTGTCCGCCGGCTCTGCGAGGATGATTCGATGATACGCAATCCCATCCCCTGGCCGAACGGCGCGCGCTGTGCCTGCGCGATCACGTTCGACGTCGATGCCGACAGTCTGATTCACATCGCCCGGCCGAAGGATTCGTTCGACCGGCTCTATCCGATCACGATGGGACGGTACGGACCGACCGTCGGCGTGCCGCGCATCCTTGAGACCTATCGCCGCCTCGGCCTCAAGCAGTCGTTCTTCATGCCGGCCTGGACCATGCAGCGCTATCCGGATGCGGTGGAGGCGATCCTTAGGGGTGGCCACGAGATCGGCCATCACGGTTACATCCATGAGGATCCGACGGAGATTTCGTCGACCGCGCAGCGCGAGGCGTTCGAACGCGCCCTCGGCATTCATGTCGCGATGACCGGGCGCAAGCCGCGCGGCTACCGCGCACCGGTCTACAACGCCAACCAGACCACGATCGACCTCCTGATCGAGCATGGTTTTGTCTACGATTCATCGCTGATGGCCGACGACATCCCGTACCAGATGCGCACCGCGCGCGGATCGCTCTACGAGATGCCGCCGCACTGGGGATCGGACGATTGGCCGCCCTTCGCGCATTACGCGGAGATCGGCTACATGATGCCGGTCAAATCGCCGAGCGAAGGCCTTGCTGCCTCTTTCGAGGAATTCGAGGCCGCCTATGAGGCCGGTGGATTCTGGATCGGGATCTGGCACCCGTTCCTGACCGGCCGGCTTGCCCGCTGGCGCGTGGTGGAGCGCTGGCTCGAACGGATCGTTGCCGAACGCAAGGTCTGGTTCGCATCCCTCGAGGACATCGCCGCGCATCTCGACGGCCTGGTCAAGACAGGCGCCTACCAGGTCCGTGTCGAGACCCTGCCCTACTTCACGCAGCCCGTGTCATGACTTGTTCCGGGGCCGCGCGAAATGCGGCCGCCTCGCCTCGCAGCCAATCGATGAACGCGGTCACCGATTTGCGCCGGGACATCGCCGTCTCGTCCACCAGACGATAGGCAAAGCCCGGCAGCGCGGGTCCGTCGAGCCGGCGCAGCGTGCCCTCGCGCAATTGCTCGTCCACCAGCGCGTCGCTGCACAACAGGGGTCCCAGCCCGCGCTCCGCGGCATGCAGCGCCAGCGGCTCCTCGCTGTACCAGGAGATGCGGAGATTCCGGCCGGGATCATGATCGACCCCTGCAAGCCATGCAGACCACGCCGGCGAATCCAGCGCGGCGTTCTTCCAGCGGAACGCCAGCAGCGAGCGCGAACGGACGTCGTCAATGGCGAGACGGGGACCGGGCGGACAGATCGCGCTTGCCGCGACGGCAATGTAGCGATCGCGGAACAGCACCGATTTTTCGCCGGCGCGGTCGGCGCGTCCGTAGCGGATGGCCAGATCGACGCCCTCAGTGCCCGGCGTCCGCACCTCTTCGGTCGCATCGATGTGGACCACGAGGTGAGGAAATGCCGCATTGAAGCGCGCGAGCCGCGGCATCAGCCAGCGCTCGGCGAAGGCCCGTGTGGTGGATACGGTGATCGCATCGCCGTCGGCCGGCGGCTGGATCGCGGCAAACGCGCTCGCCATACGTCGAAGCCGTCGCGCAGCAACGGAAAGACGGCGTGTCCTTCCGCGGTCAGCACGACCGCGCGGCCGGAGCGCTCGAACAGCTTGCGTCCCAGAATTGCCTCGAGTTGCCGGACCTGGTGGCTGATCGCCGTCACCGTGACGCAGAGTTCGTTGGCGGCGGCGGTGAAGCTTTCGTGGCGCGCCGCGGCCTCGAAGGCGCGGACGGCGTTGAGCGGCGGCAGTTTGCGCATGATCGGTTCTCCGCGCCGACAGCGTCAGGCGATGAGAAAATGCGCGTCGGTGGGCCGCATGTCGTTCACCGGCACCATGTCTTGCGGACAGGCGGAGAACACGATGACCAGGTCCATCTCGGCACGCAGCGTCACATACTGACCGGCCTCGCTGACCGGAGGCTTGAAGTCCAGCTTTCCATTGCCGGTCACGGGTACATTCATGAACAGGTTCAGCGGAGCCGGCGTCACCGCGGCCGACAGGCCGACGGTCTCGAGCGCGTGCGCCAAATTCTGCGTGCAATTGTCGTGATCGCCGGCGGCACCGAGCTGACGATAGCGGTGAATGTCGCAGGCCGCGATCAGCGTGTCGTGGATTCCCGGCGTCGTGTCGGCGACGAATGTGAGGATCGCGCGGCGCCGATTGGTGGTCAGCGTGTCGCCGACGCGCGGAATGAGCCGCAGCATCGATGCGCGGCTGTGCTCCATCGACATGAACTCGCTGGTATCGGCGGCATTGAAGGCCCAGGTGTCGACCACCTGCTTGCCGTGGGTGTTGACCACGGTGACGGTTTCTCCCGCTTTCAGACGAGCCGCCACGCCGTTGCGGGCTGGGATCAGGCGGGCGCGGGTAAGATCGACGGTTGCAGCGGTCACGTGATGTCTCCTCAGGGCTCTGTCGAGCCATTGGAGCATCGTCGGGCATGCAATTCTAATAATATTAATTGTGTGCATTATAGTATAATCGTATAGTCGACCCATGCGCCTCAGACAGCTGGAATGCTTCCGCGCCCTGATGCTCCACGGCACCATGACGCGAGCGGCCGAATTGATCGGCATGTCGCAGCCCGGGATCAGCACGATGATCGCGGGCCTCGAGCACGAGACCGGCCTTAACCTGTTCGTGCGGCGCGGCGGCCGCCTGCAACCAACCCCGGAAGCCAAGCTGTTCTATGTCGAGGCGGCGCGGGCACTGGAAGCTGCTGAGAACGCGTCGCGCGTCGCCGCCGAGATCAGGTCCGGCCGGCGCGGTCATCTCGCGATCGCCGCCTATCCGAGCATTTCGATTAACCTGCTGCCGCGGCTGCTGGCGCAATTCGCCGGGAATAAGCCCGAGCTGCAGATCAAGATCATTACGCGGAATTCCGCGACGGTCCGGGAGCTGATCTCGACGCAGCAATTCGATCTCGCGGTCGCCGAACTGCCGCTCGATTATCCGACCTCGCACATGGAAGTGTTCTCGTATAACTGCATGTGCATGCTGCCGCATGCGCATCCGCTCGCGAAGCTGAAGCAGATCACCCCTGATGACCTCGACGGCGTTCCGTTCGTGACACTGTTCCGCGGCGACCCGATCTACCAGCAGCTGGCATCCGCCTTCTCCGAATATGGCGCACGCTGGAACGTCGTCGCCGAAACCGAATTCTTCTCGACCGCCTGCCAGCTCGTTGCTGAGGGCCGTGGCGTCGGCATCGTCGATCCGGTGGTCAGCAAGCCCTTCACGGCGGGCCTCGCCATCCGCCCCTTCAAGCCGCGGATCCAGTACCAGATCGCCATCCTCTCCCCCACGCACGAAGCGCCCTCCCAGGTGGCGCAGGATTTCGCCAAGCTGCTGCGCTGCGCCTGTCTCTTATACACATCTAGATGTGTATAAGAGACAGCCTGAATATGGCGCGACGTCTACAACACGATGCGAAGTCGACAGTCCGATACTGCTCGAACGCGACAGCTATTTGTTTGTCGGATCGCAACGCCCGATCCGCGTTCACGCTCTGAGTGCGCGTTCCGGCTTTGCCAGCCCCAGATGATCGCGAAAGGTGGTGCCGGGATATTCAGTGCGATAGAGACCGCGCCGCTGCAATTCAGGCACAACCAGGCTGGTGAAAGCTTCGACGGATTCGGGCACGTAAGGCGGAAAGATATTGAAGCCGTCAGCGGCCCGTTCGTCGAACCAGAGCTGGATATGGTCTGCGACTTCATGCGGATTGCCGACCACGACAGCGCCGGTGCTGATATGCCCGATAATGAGGTCACGATAGGTCAAGCGGTTGGGCCCCCTCACATCTCGGCGCGTCAGGCGCATGACATCCTCAAACAGCCGCCGGCCGTCGTCATTTGCTTCTGCGAGCACCACTGGATCGACGGGCGCATCGCGTTCCCGGTCGGCAATATCGACGCCGATGACCGCCGACACCGCCGTCAGGTTGCGGCGTTTTCCCATTCTGCCCAGCGAGCCGTAACGGCTTGCCTCACCGCCGTCGCCCTCAGGTTCCAGCGCGACGAAGGAATTGAGGTGGTCGAATATCTCGACAGCCTGCTCGGTGGTCTCGGCGACGATCGGAGTGAGCCCAGGCAGAATCGCAATGCAGTCGTCGCCTCGACCGTATTTGCGGGCCCTGGCCTTGATGTCGGCGTAGTAGGCCTTTGCACTCTCGAACGTGGCCTGGCCGGCAAAAATGACGTCTGCGTCGCGCGCGCCAAGCTCGCGTGAACGGTCGGACGTCCCGGCATGAAGAATGACGGGGTGGCCCTGCGGCGGGCGCCGCACGTTGAGCGGCCCGGCGATGTCGAAATAGCGCCCCCTGTGGTTCAGCGGCGTTGTCGCATCGCTATCCCACAGTCCGCGCACCACGGCGACGAACTCGTCCGCCCAGTCATAGCGCTTCTGGGTATCCCAATGCGCCTCGCGCGAGAAATTGCCGGCGGCGATCTCATCCGCGCCGGTCACGAGATTCCACGACGCACGGCCCTGGCTGAGATGATCGAGCGAGGCGAGCATGCGCGCGAGATTATAGGGATCGTAATAGGTCGGGTTCGCCGTGACGACGATGCCGATATGGCTGGTCGCAGCGGCCAGGCTTGCCCCCGATACGAAAGGTTCGAGCCGCGACATCTGCGAGGGGTTGGTGGTCTGAAGGCTCGGGTCGCTGGCGAGCCGGTCGCCGAGGAAGAGAAAATCGAACTTGGCCCCCTCAACGAGCTGAGTCACTCGCTGCAGGAATTCGATGTCGAAGGCCGCCGCGGCATGGGAGGACGGATAGCGCCAACCGCTGGGGTGCGTACCGCCCGCCCAGAACATCAGGCCGAAATGGAGTTCACGTTTGGACATGATGGGTTGCTCGAGATGGTTCAGGCCGCCGTGCTGGTCGCCCGCGTTGTTGAGATGTCGAAGATGTTCTGTGGTCGGGACAGACCGAGCCGTTCGCGCAGCGTCGATGTGCCCGCGGCCGGCCGCAGTCGCTGCCGCCGCGTCAACTCGGGGACGACATGCCGCGAAAATCCATCGACGCCGCTGCGCAGAACGGGAGGCGCCACCAGGAGACCATCCAGCTCGAGCGCGTCGGCAAGAGCTTCGATCCGGTCCGCAATTTCCGACGGACTGCCGATCAGACGCCGGACCGCGGCAGCGCCCGACACACCTGCCTCATCGTCCGGCTCGACGAACGGCACGGCCTCGGCAAACAGGACGATGTCCTGCCGCTCGCGTCGCGCCGCTCTTGCCGAACTGAGCACGGTGCCGCGCAGGACTTCCGCGTCTAGATCTTCGGCGGCGCCCAGGATGACGATGTCCGCATACCGGCCGGCGAAAGCCGCCGAGCTGCGGTCGACGACGCGATGGGCAACGATGACCTGCCCCTGGGGCGGCCGAGCGACATTCAGCGGTCCCTTGACGCTGAAGCGAGGTCCTGCGTGGTCGATGGCATGGATCTTGGTGCCATCGACGAAGACTCCGCTTTGCTTGTCCCGAACGAAGGCATCGTCCTCCCAGCTGTCCCAAAGCCTGCGCGCAATGCCGACGATCTCGCCTGCGCGCTCATAGTGGGCGTCCGGAACATCGCCAGACTGCCCGAAATTGACGCCGGCGGGATCGACGACGCCGGTCGAGATGGCCCAACCGGCGCGGCCATGAGTGACGTGGTCGAGCGAGGCCGCGAGACGGGTGACGTTGTACGGCTCGACATAGCTCGTGTTCGCCGCAGCGATCAAGCCGATGCGGCGCGTTTTGGTCGCAAGGAAGGACGCCGTCGTGAAGGCCTCGCTGCGGGCAGATCCCTCATGTCCGACACTGTCGTCGATCAGCAGGAAGGCAAATCCCGCTTCCTCCAGGTTATGGGCGAGCGCCGTCAGATGAGCGGGGCTCAGGTGATCGAAGCTTTCATCATGCCTCTGGTGACCGGATTGCGGCGCATAGAGAAAGCCGAGGTGGAGCGGTTTGGCCATCATGGTCTCCGGTCTGTCAGGCGACGGTAGTTTTGGCACCGGGCTCCAGCGCGCGCAGCGCGTCGTAGATCCGGGCCTCCTGCTGCAAGAGCTCGATGTCGCCGCGACGGCGTGGCCGCGGCAGGTCGAGGGTGACGATTTCGGCGATCCGTCCGGGCCGCGGCGACAGCAGCACGATGCGATCGGCAAGAAACACCGCTTCTCCGACATCGTGCGTCACGAACACGATGGTCTTGCGTCGCTGCTGCCAGATGCGGATCAGGTCTTCCTGCAGCTTGTTGCGGGTGACGTAGTCGACGGCTCCGAAAGGCTCGTCCATCAGCAGGACATCGGGATCTCCGACAAGCGCGCGTGCGATACCGGCGCGCTGTTTCATGCCTCCGGAGATCTGGTGCGGAAACTTGCCGCCGAAGCCGTCGAGGCCGACCAGAGCGAGATGCTCGTCGACCAGCCGCCGGGCTTGCACCTTGTCCGTCCCGCGCAACTCCAGCCCCAGTCCGACATTGGCGGCAACGGTCCGCCATGGGTAGAGCGATGCATCCTGAAAGACGACGCCGAGTTCGCCGCCGGGACCGGTAATCGGCCGGTCGCGAAACAGCGCCGAGCCCCCGCTCGGCTGCTGCAACCCGGCGAGAATTTCCAGCAGCGTGCTCTTGCCACAACCGCTCGCACCGAGAAGGACGATGAACTCACCTTCCTCGATCGAGAAGCTGATGTTGCTGAGCGCATGCACGGGCGCGGCGCCGGGATAGGTCTTGTCCAGTGACCTGACGGTGAAGGCGGGCATGGCTTTCGTCGCGCTCTGGTCCGTGCCCTATCTCACCGCGGTCTTGCTCGCAGGATAGACGAACGGTTTCACATAGTCCTGGGGAATGAAACGGACATCGATATATTTGTCGGCGTCGTAGAACTCCTTCTGATTGCCGACATCGATCTCCATCTGTTGCGTATCGTGGATCGCCCTTGGATCGACTGCGGGATTGGCGTCCCATACGTCGTCCTCCTGATAGATGGCGCGCTTCACCGCCTCCGGATTGATCTTCAATCGCGCCTGCAGCCACGGCAGGTATTCGTCGTAATGCGCTTTGGCGTAGGTGTACGACTTGAAGTAGGCCCTAAGCCCGCGCCGGAGCAGATCGGGATCTTTGGCGATCACCTCGTCACCCGCGATCAGAACGCCGGTGTGATAGGTCGGCAGGTAATCCC